>ERZ1026943.539-NODE-539-length-19444-cov-6.217959_pt1 | contig 19444 bp, 19 predicted proteins | sample MGYA00519461_ERZ1026943 | MGnify/ENA primary metagenome ERZ1026943 (study PRJEB26926, sample SAMN06164617) | human gut metagenome | biome: ENVO:00009003; feature: ENVO:2100002; material: ENVO:00002003 | host: Homo sapiens | place: USA | collected 2012 ...
CAGCGTCAGATGTGTATAAGAGACAGGGGCTGAGAAACCATACTGTCGTTGGCTGCCCGCAGGGTATCCCGCAACATACGATCAAAAAGCACATAGCTCCACACTTCGGTCCCGTTATACCACCGAGGCGGCTGCATGGCGATGGACTCGAACTTCTTGATCCACTTGTCGCTGACGCCAAGGGCGTAAGTATAGGGCAGAATATTATAGAAATACTCCGGATCCTGCTCCACCAGCGCCTCTAACTTCTCTTTCTCCGCCGTTACCAAAAAGCTGCGAAAGCCCTGGATCTGCGCCAGGGTTTTGGCGCCCTCATCCGTGCGCCGCAGCATACAGCAAGCGGGGATCAGCCCCAGCGCCAAACACAGGGTGCCCGCCAGCATAGCATAGAGAATGCTCGGCGCCAAAGTCAGAGAGTCGCCCAGGGCCCGGTGGCTGAAATAGGCGCCGCCGGCTGCGCTCAGCGCCAGCAGTACAAAGGACAACAGCTTCAAATAAATACTGGTTTTGTCAAAAAAGCGACTGCGGCTCTCCGTACTGTTCAGGTCTGCCCGTATGGTACCCACCGTTTCATAAAAATGGTTTTTCAGCTGTTTATTATCCGTGCAGGTGCGACCGTCGGGGAACAGACCGTCCATAAATACTGCTAAGTTGGTATCCTGCCCCACATAACCATGACATTTGGTGAGCACAAAGTCTCGCTTGCGCTTGCCGGGGTGAATCGCAATATGATTGCGCTGCGCCAGGTACACCAGCAGGGACAGCACCATCTCATTGGTGGCCTTGCCCTTGTACCACAGACCCACCTCTGCGCTGTTCAGCCCTTTCGGCGGATAAAACTCCACCGTGGGCGCATAGCGCTTATCCCGGCCGAACTTCAAAAACAGTACCAGCACGATCAGCGCTGCCAGCGCCGGCAAAACGGCGATCATAGCAATGGTCAGATTATACTTGGTATAATCGAACTTAAAATACCCATCCGGCAGGATCAGGCGCAAGGTCAGCCCCTCACCCGGTGCCAGCGCCTGCGTAACCGTGCCGCTGATGGTACGGTCCTGCACGGTGTAGGTTACATTTTGGGTTCCGGCGGTGCCGTAGCTGCCGGTGCTCAGGCCCAGCTTGGCCGGGTCAAAATCCTTCGGCATAGTCACAGAGAACTGCACCCGGCGGATATAGGTGTCCCACCCGGTGCCCACCAGATTATAATACAGCTCGTCAGCGTTCTTTACCGTGTCCAGCCCCAAGTCGTAGTTGTAGCGAATGGTATAGGTGTGGGGGCCGGTGATGGTCTCATCCTCGCTGCCCAGGCGCAGCACATACTTGTCGTTGCTGACCTCATGGCTGCATTCGTCCGCACCGGTGTCCACATGACTGACCCGGGCAGTGACCACGGCGGTAGAGCCGTCCGTACGGGTCAACTGGTTGCGCAAGGGCAGATAGCGATAAATGCCGTGGCGTGCTTCATTAAAATACACCTGATAGGTCTCCGTTACCGCCAGCACATTGTATTCACTGACCACCACTTGCATTTGGCAGTCGGTGATCACATAGGGCTCCTGGGCGTACCGGGACAAAAAATCGGACTCGTCCGGCGTGGCTGCCAGGGCGCAAATCGGGGCGCACAGGGGCAGCACCAGTGCCAGCAGCAAAGTGATGATCTTCTTCATCAAAATTCTACCTTCACATTCTCCCGCTGGGCGGCGTCGTCCACCAGATACATACTGCGCTTTTCAAAATGGAACAGACCGGCCACAATATTGGACGGGAACATTTCAATCTTGTTGTTCAGCTGCTTTACCGTAGCGTTATAATACTTGCGGGCGTTGGCGATATCTGCCTCCACCTGGCGCAGCTGGTTTTGCAGATCCAAAAAATTTTGGTTGGCCTTTAAGTCCGGGTACTGCTCCACCACGGCAGAGAACCCGGCAATGGCGCCGGAAAGCTCTGCATTGGCTTTCAACTTCTCCTCCGTGGACAGGGCAGCATAGCTGCCTGCACGGGCGGCGACCACATTTTGCAGAGTCTGGGCCTCATGAGCGGCGTAGCCCTTTACAGTATTCACCAAATTCGGGATCAGATCCCACCGCTTTTTCAGGTACACATCCATGGTGGAGAACGCCTCCTCCACAGCGTTTTTCTTCTTCACTAAGCCGTTGTAAGTGCCTGCCAGCCACAGCACCAGCAGTACCACCACAACAAGAATCACGATGGCAAGTTTCATAAAAATTCCTCCTTATATGCCAAACTGCAATAACAGTATATGCCTGCAAGCTCATAGTAGCATAGAACCGACCGTTTTGCAACAAAAAACCGCCTGCGGCTCGGGGTCGCAAGCGGTATTTTTGGATTCGTTTTTATTTGACAAAGTCGGCAGCCACCTGGGCAATATGGTCGGCACACAAGCCAAACTGCACCAGCAGATCTGCACCGGGGCCGCTGTGGCCAAACTCGTCGTTAACGCCGATACGGCGCACAGGGGTGGGCAGCTGCTCGCTGAGCACGGAGCAAACGGCCTCGCCCAAACCGCCGATAATGCTGTGCTCCTCTACGGTGATGACCTTGCCGGTCTTCTTGGCAGTTGCCAAAACGGCAGCCTCATCCAAGGGCTTAATGGTAGCCATATTGATCACCTCGGCAGAAATGCCCTTGGCAGCCAGCTGCTCTGCGGCAGCCATAGCCTCCGGCACCATCAGACCGCAGGCAATGATGGACACATCGCTGCCCGCACGGATCACCTCGGCCTTGCCGATCTCAAACTGATAATCCTCGTTGTGGAACACCTCAGTAGCCAGGCGGGCAAAGCGCATATACACCGGGCCCTCCATCTCATAGGCGGCCTTTACCACCTGCCGAGCCTCCACATCGTCTGCCGGACAAATCACGGTCATGCCGGGGATCACTCGCATCAGGGCAAAGTCCTCACAGCACTGGTGGGACGCACCGTCCTCGCCAACACTGATCCCGGCGTGGGTAGCACCAATCTTTACATTCAAATGGGGATAGCCAATGCTGTTGCGCACCTGCTCAAAGGCACGACCGGCAGCGAACATGGCAAAGCTGGACGCAAAGGGTACCAGCCCCATGGTAGACAAACCGGCGGCCACGCTCATCATATCCGCCTCAGCAATGCCGCAGTTAAAGTGGCGATCCGGATAGGCTTTCTTAAAAATGCCGGTCTTGGTTGCGCCGGCCAGGTCGGCGTCCAACACCACCAGGTTATCGGCGCCGCCTGCAGCCAGTTCCTTTAAGGCGTTGCCGTAGCTCTCGCGAGTTGCGATCTTCTTTACTTCTGCCATGGTTACGCCTCCAATTCCTGCAGCTTGGCAGTCAGCTCTGCCATTGCCGTTTTGTATTCCTCCGGGTTGGTGGCCTTGCCGTGCCAACCGCACTCGTTCTCCATAAAGGACACGCCCTTGCCCTTCACCGTCTTCATCAAAATGCAGAAGGGCTTGGTGCTCTTATGGAAGGCATCAAAAGCGCTCTCCAGCTGGTCAAAATCATTGCCGTCAACGGTGACCACATCAAAGCCAAAGGCCTTTACTTTCTCATCAATCGGCTCGGCGCACATCACATCTTTGCACAGACCGTCGATCTGCAAGCCGTTCCAGTCAATGATCACGCACAGGTTATCCAGGTGGTACTGGTTGGCAAACATCATGGCCTCCCAAACCTGGCCCTCCTCGATCTCACCGTCGCCCAAAAGGGTGTACACCCGAATATCGTCCTTGCCCAGGAACTTGGCGCCCTTGGCCATACCGCAGGCGGCGCTGATGCCCTGACCCAGAGAGCCGGTGCTCATATCAACGCCGGGCACCGTGTTCATATTGGGATGACCCTGTAAATAAGAGCCAATATGGCGCAGGGTGGTCAGGTCCTCCGGCGGGAAAAAGCCCTTGTATGCCAAGGCGCTGTACAGACCGGGGGCGCAATGACCCTTAGACAAAACAAAGCGGTCACGATCCGCCCACTTGGGGTTTTTGGGATCCACACGCATTTCTTTGCCGTACAAATATGCGAACACATCCGCAGAGGACAAACTGCCGCCGGGGTGTCCGGATTTGGCGCTGTTGGTGCTGTCTACAATGCCCAGACGAATCTTGGCGGCGTAGATCTGGAGCGCCTTTTTGGTTGCTTGGTCCATAATGATAACTCCTTCAAAAAGATTTCATCTGTATTTTAACACTTAAACGGCGGCTGTTCAATAGTTTTTCTAAATTTATAAGTGCCAAAAAGGGACCCTGTTCCACAGAGCCCCCACTTTTTCGACCTTAACGGATCCGGGTGTAAAACACATCCAGCACCGTCTGCATTAAACTGTCTTTATCCGGGTAAAAACCGGCGTACACATAATCCTTGAATTCCTTATTGTCCACCGCTTTCATCTTCCCCTCCAGGGTATAGGACTGGAAGCCGGTAACGCCCTTTTGCAGCAGCAAAGAGCCAAGGTAAGTCACATTGGACACAGTCAGATCCGTGGTGCAATAATCGGAAGCGGTATTGTATAAATTGGTAATGACGCTAAAATCTGAGGTGACGCTGCCTCGCACTTTGTCCGCAAAGGCATTTAGGTACTGCACCTGGCGCTGGGTACGATTCAAGGAAGCGTTCAGGTCATCCATATCACGGGTACGCACATAGGCCTCGGTGAGATCACCGGTCAGGTGCACGGTATCGCCCTTCTTGACCCCGTAGTCCGGTAGGTCGTAGAGAGACTGCACCTTCACCCCGCCAATAGAGTCGTTAATGGGCTGGATCCCGTTCAGATCCAAGGCAAAATATTTATCGATGGGCACATTGTAGAGAATACGGCTGATAGACTTGGTCACATTCTTGCAGGAGGTGCCGAATCCGTCGCCGTAAGCATAGGCAATACAAAGCTCCATTTCCTTGGTCTTTTTGAAATTGCCGTCCTTGTCAAACACATCCACATCCACCATGGTGTCGCGGGGCACGGCGATCATAGAGGTTTTGCCGCTGACCTTGTCAATGGCAACCACAATATCCGTATCCGCCATACCGTTTGTGGAAGTATGGTTCTCCGCCTTGCCCAGTTCTCGCTTGTCTACACCCAGGAACGCCATGGTCACCACATTCTCGTTATACACATAGGTGTGACCCTTATACTCAATGGTCTCCTGGTAGTCGGTGGCGGCAGTCGTATCGGTCATCTTTTTCTCGCCGTCGTAGTTCAGGATCAGGAACGCACCCACCACAAGGGCAACGATAATCAGCAGTGCCACCAAAATGCCAATCACCACCCGGGCGCCCTTGGGCAGCCGATGGTGCCGGTGATGATGGTGGTGGCGGTGCCGACGGTGCTTGCCGTGACGGCTGTGGCTATGGCTGTCGCTATGGTGATGATGGTGATGATGATGGCGGTGTTCCTCACCGCCGGGCGCCGGTTCCACCGGTGCGCCTGTGGCCTCCGCCCGCTGGCGGTGGTTCTCCGAGGCGTGGTACTCGCCGGGGGTTGCGGCATCTGAAGTCTCTTTCATTTCAAATTGAGGCGCGCGGTAACTTACGCCGGAGGTATCATCGCCACCGGTTAGGGAGAACACGCTGTCTTCAAAGCGCTCCAAATTGGGATCAATCGGTTTCTTCATTCTTCAGTAACACTCCGCTTACAAGGTATCTGCTGCTCCGTTGGCTGGTGCCGGTAAAGCAGGTGGACAGGATCACCACATGGCTGTCCTTATCCACAGTGGTCTTTAGGTCCGTACGCACATTCTTCAAGGCAGAGTCCGGATTTTGCAGCATGGCAAAGAATTCGCTGCGCACCGTCACATCCTGGAAAGAAAAGCTGTTCATAATATGGCGATCATCGTACTTAAAGCCAGAGATGATCTGGTAGGTTAATTTGTGGCCGGGCATATAAATGTAAAAATACGGGTGGCTGTCAAAGAAAGACTTGTCCTCAAACTTATGCAGTGAGGTAAACATACTCTCGCTAAAGCCGTTATGGCCGTACACCAGGGTCACCGAGTCGTTAAAGGTGGTTGTGTTCTGCGACTGGGTAAACACGGCGCCGCTGGCCAGCCAGCTTTTATCATAGGCACTGTGGGTCAGGTAAAACTCATCGTCCACCGTGCTTTGCACGATGGGATAGTTCACCTCGGTACCGTCCACCTGGATCCAAGCGTAAATTTCGTCATTTTGGCTTTGCAGCTTTTTGAAATTTACCGGATTGGTGGTTTTTTTGCTCTTGCCGGTGGTACTGGGCGCTTCCGTTACCATACTCTGGCTGCGCCGGTCCTCCTGGCGGGCGGTGTACTGCTGGTACAGGTCCACACCGATATACGCCAGTCCGGCGATCAGGCACACCAAGGCAATGATCAGCAGTATGACCCGCCCGGTGTTGCGCTTCTCCTCTTTTTTCGGTTCTTTTTGATTATCCATTGCTTGGGTGTCGCTCCTTGGCATTGTCGCCGTATTTCATTAAAAAAAGCCTGTTTACCGTATGGCAAACAGGCTTTTGCAGTTCGTCTTATTCAGCGTCCTGTTTTTTCTTCATGGCAGCCAGAACTGCTGCACCTGCGCCGGCAAGTGCAAGGCCGGTAGCCATGGTCGCGCCGGTTCTGGGAGAACGGCTCTTATTGTCCTTTCTGGGCGCCCTCTTAGTGGTGGTCTCACCCTTGAATTTTACGATGGCGTTACCAATTACATCGCCCTCATAGCCGTTGATCAGTTGAATGGTGATGGTGTTGCCGTCTACGGAGATCACCTTGTAGTCCTTGCCCTCGGTCATGCCCGGGAACTGCCAATCCTGGAAGTCGCCGTTGCCGGTGTAGGTAAAGCTGATCTTGGTGGGATCGGTGGGATCTACCTGATAGTCCACATCGTCGCTGACCTTACCGTTTACCTGGCCGATCTTGTCATTGTCTCTGGTGGTATGTTCCGGGCTGGCCACGGTGTTAGACGCAGCGAAAGCCATCATGGAAGTGGCACCCAGTGCAGAGAACGCCAGCATAGCAGCCAGCAGAATGGAAAGAATCTTTTTCATTTTCATACACCTCTTTGAGAATATAGTTATGCCATAGATATTCTAACTTCATTACTGATTATATCATCTTGGTAACCGCTTGTAAAGCCTTTTTTCAAAATTCTTTGACCCACAAAACCGTGCCACGCGCCATAGTTGCTATCCCTTGGGGCTGTGAGCGCACCGGGCTGCCATCAAGCACAAAATGTAGCCGCATTTGTGAACAAAAAAATTCTTACGCCTCCATGGGCGCAGCCTCCAGCGCCTGGGCAATACTGCCCTCGAACAACCGGCACAGAGCCTGCACATGGGCCACAATATCATAGACCATATTTTGATTGAGCCAGTTGGTCACCTGGCCGAACAGCTCGCACTGGCAAAAATCCACAAGAAGCGCCAGCTCCTCCTCCGGCAGGGTGTGCAGCAGGTCCGCCGAGCGGCATGCAATGTAGCGGCTGACCACATAATTGCACACCCGCATTAAATTCTGCTCGTAAAACGCCCGATCCGGCGAGGCCCAAATGTTGCGAATGGCCCGCTTGTTCTCCACCAGCCGCTCCAGCACCGTCGTCATTCCTTCCTCCAGAGAGAAGTTCTCCGGTATGCGAGAGATGATCTCGTCCGCGCTTTCTATGATCACCGTTTCCAACAGTTGGGGCAGGTCCTGAAAATGGTAGTAGAACGAATTGCGATTGATACCGCAGTCCTCCACAATATCCTTAACAGTGATCTTGGTAATGGGCCTTTGGCTGAGAAGCCGCATAAAGGACTGCTGAATGGCTATCTTGGTAAAATTCGGCATAACAAACCCCCTGTCCACTCACTATACCATAATCGGTGGCAAAAAGCAAAGCGCACAGGGGGTATTTACTGTTATTTTACAAAGAGTGCCAACAGATCTTTGAAGCTCAGCAGCTGCACGGACCAGTAGGCCGGCGCTTTCTTAAACACATTGATGCTCACCATCATAATGAGCCAGTCCGCCAGAATCAGCGTCCCCAGCACATAGTCCAGCTGCACCGTGGTGCGGTAGGGAATACGCTGAATTTTCTTCATCAGCCCCTCAAAGAAATTGCCCATAATGACAGCCACGCCCAGGCTCATGGCGGTGCAGGTAGGAATGCTGGTGTACTTGGTCACATGCAGGGGGATCCCGCTGTAATCCCACAGGGAGATGCCGGACACCTGCTCAAAAATGCTGCCCACCACAATCTCGCCGAAAAAGACAAACAGGAACACCACAGTAAAATAGTAGATCCGTGCCAGTATTTTATCCTGGCGGGTGTTGCCCTCCAGCACCCGGTGGCTGAAGAAGCGCGGGTGATTGGTGGTGCCCAAAGCCAGGTACATGGCCCACATGGCAATGGTGTAGCAAAACAGGAAGGGCAGCAGCTGGTTGCGGGAGTCCAAAACGCCCTTAGACACCAGGCGAAACAGGTTCTCCACCCAGTAGCCGATATGGGCATACACCAGCCCCGCCAGCCACAAATGGGTCACATCGTAATCATACAGCCGCACGGTGCCGTTGTCCGCTTTGGTAAAGAATTTGTTCAGCACTTTGTTCATAGTGCCACTTCCTTTCTGCCCTCATTGTAACACCGACTGCTGTCTTTACAATGGCCGAACCTACTCCTTTGTCTGAAAATATAGCAATTTTTGACAAATGTCAAAAAAGCAAAAAGCGGAGAGGCACGCTCTCCGCTTCTGTATCATTTTTTGCAGGTCTTAACTGAGCTTGGCCTTGCCGGTGCACAGCTGGTAATACCGACCCTGCTGGGCCATCAAGGCGTTGTGGTCGCCCCGCTCGATAATGCGGCCGTCCTCCAGCACCATAATCGCGTTAGACTCCCGCACCGTGGAGAGCCGGTGGGCGATCACAAAGGTGGTCTTGCCGGCCATCAGCCGATCCATACCGTGCTCAATGTGCTTCTCTGTGCGCGTATCAATGGAGGAGGTGGCCTCGTCCAGTACCATCACCGGCGGGTCTGCCACTGCCGCCCGGGCAATCGCCAGCAGCTGGCGCTGACCCTGGCTCAGGTTGCCGCCATCGCCGGTGAGCATGGTCTGGTAGCCCTCCGGCAACCGCCGGATAAAGGAATGGGCAGAGGCCAGCTTGGCTGCGGCAATGCATTCCTCGTCGGTGGCATCCAGCCGACCGTAACGGATATTCTCCATCACCGTACCGGTAAACAGGTGGGTGTCTTGCAGCACCATCGCCAAGCTACGGCGCAAATCGTCCTTTTTGATCCGGCGAATGTCAATACCATCATAGGTGATGGTGCCCTCCTGAATATCGTAAAACCGATTGATTAAATTGGTAATGGTGGTCTTGCCTGCGCCGGTGGAGCCTACAAATGCGATCTTCTGCCCCTCTTTGGCGTACAGGCTAATATCATGGAGCACCACCTTCTCCGGCACATAGGCAAAGGTCACATGGTGGAACTCCACAGCCCCATGCACCGGCACCCGGCGGTCGCCGTCCTGCCAGTACCACCGTTTCTCCTCCCCGGCACCGGTTACCGTCAAAGTCACGGTGCCCTGGTCCTCTTCGGAGGCAGTGTCCATCATCTCAAACACCCGCTCCGCACCGGCCAGAGCGGAAAAGATCGTGTTCATCTGATTGGCGATCTGGTTAATGGGTTGCGTAAATTGCTTGGCATAGCTGAGGAAAGTAAAGAATGTGCCGATGTCCAGCCGCCCGGTCAGGGCCAGCAGCCCGCCGAACAAAGCGATCAGGGCATAACCGGCGTTGTTGATTCCGTTGGACACCGGGCCCATCAGCCCCGCATAAAAGTTGGCGTTGGTGGCCGCAGAGCGAAACGCCTCGTTGTACTGCTCAAAGCCCGCAACGGCCTGGTCCTCATGGTTAAATACCTTAATGACCCGCATGCCCTCAACGGACTCCTCAATATTGCCGTTCATTTGGCCCAAATTGGCCTGCTGCGCCTGAAAGTAATGCTTGCTCTTTTTGCCGATCTTAGATACCGTCACCAGCATAATAATCATAAACACCAGCGAAATACAAAACAGCGGCGGACTCAGGGCAATCATCATCACCACAATGCCCACAAAGGTAAAGGCGGAGGACACCAGCTGCACCATAGACTGCTCCAGCATCATCTGAATATTATCCACATCATTGGTGTAGCGGCTCATGATCTCGCCGTGGGTCTGGGTGTCAAAGAACCGCAGAGGCAGGGTCTGCATGTGGTCAAACAGCTCCTTGCGGATCAGGTTGGTGGTCTTGTAGGCGATCTTGACCATTACCTTGCTTTGAATGTACATACAAAGGGATGCGCCAATGTACAGCGCCGACACAATGGCCAGGTTACGCATTAGGCTTTCCACACCCACGGTGGCAAAATTACCTGCCCGGATGGAGGCATCAATGTCGTTCAAAATAGGCTTCAGCCAGTAGGAGGCGCCTACGGAGCATACCGTGCTGGCAATGAGCATCACGAATACCGCCAGCAGCATAAATTTGCTCTTGCCCGCATACTGCAAAATGCGGCCAAAGGTCTTTTTGGCATTCTTGGGTTTCTTAAAATCCGTTCTTCTGGGACCCGGCATTATTCGCTCACTCCTTTCGCCTGTGTGGTTACGATTTCCTTGTAGATCTCGTTGTCGGCCAGCAGCTGCTCATGGGTACCGATCCCCTTGATTTGGCCGTCGTCCAGTACCAGGATTTGGTCCGCAGCCTGCACGGAGCTGACCCGCTGGGCAATAATGAACACGGTGGTGTCCTTAAAATCTTTATAGAAGCTCTCCCGAATTTTGGCCTCCGTTGCCGTATCTACGGCGGAGGTGGAGTCATCCAGGATCAAAATTTTCGGGTGCTTGATCATGGCGCGGGCAATGCAAAGCCGCTGCTTTTGACCGCCGCTCAGATTCAGCCCACCCTGGCTCAAATCCGTATCGTACCCCTTGGGCTGGGCCAGTACAAAGTCATGGGCCTGCGCCGCCTGACAAGCCGCCACAATCTCCTCGTCCGTGGCGTCTTTCTTGCCCCAGCGGATATTCTCCTTAATGGTACCACTAAAAAGCACGTTCTTTTGCAGCACCACGCCAATCATCTCCCGCAAAGCGGTCAGGTCGTACTTACGCACATCCACCCCGTCAATGCGCACCTGCCCTTGGGTGGCGTCATACAGCCGGGGGATCAGGTTCACCAAACTGCTCTTGCCGCAGCCGGTGCCGCCTACAATACCGATGATCTGGCCGGGCTTGGCGGTAAAGCTGATATGCTCCAAAATATCGTCCCCGTGACCCTCGGTATTATACTTAAAGCTCACATCCCGGAACTCTACGCCCCCCTTGGGGTTCTCCGGCAAATAGGGGTTCTGCGGATTGGTAATGTCAATTTCTGTATCCAGCACCTCCACCACACGGTCGCCGCAGGCTTTACCACGAGCCAGCTGCAACAGCATCATGGAGATCATCATCAAATTCATCAAAATTTGAATCACATAAGAGGCAAAGACGGAGATTTGGCCCACTTCCATCACGCCGGCGTTGGCCTCTAAAGCGCCTTTATAATACACAAAGACCACTACGGCGTTGAGCATCAGCATCATCACCGGCATCACCGTCACAATCAGGCCCGCTGCCTTGGCGCCCTGGGCGGCTAAATCATCGGAGGCGTCATGGAATTTGTCTTTCTCCCGGTCCTCCCGCACATAGGCCTTGACCACACGCATACCGATTAGGTTTTCCTGCACCACCCGGTTTACGTTGTCGATCTTCTTCTGCATTTTTTGGAACATAGGGAAGCCGAACTTCAAAATGCAGGCCACCACCACAATCAAAATCGGCAGCAAAATCAGCAGCATAGCGCTCATTTTGGGATTGATGGACACCGCAAAGCAGGCGGCCACCACCGCCAACGCAGGCACACGCACTAAAATCCGCAGGCACATCATCACCACATTCTGCAAGGTGGTCACATCGTTGGTCATACGGGTAGTCAGCGACGCAGTAGAGAACTGGTCAATGTTCTTAAAGGAAAAATGGCTGATCTTGCGGTACATATCCCCCCGCAGCCGGTAGGCAAACCGCTGGCTTACATTGGCGGAGGTTTTCATGGTCACCACGCCGCCAAAAAGGCCTAACAGTGCCAACGCCAGCATGCCCAAGCCGCTGAGGATCACCGCAGTACGCACGCTCTCCGGCGAGGCGGCGGTGTCCACCTTTTGATAAATGCTGTTGGCAAGGGACGGCAGGGCCAGCTCGCAGATGGCCTCTACGATCATACCGGCGGCGCTGATGGCTGCCAGTCCCCACAGCCCTTTCATATATTTGGATAACTTCTTTAACATTCGGTTCTCCTTTCTGTTTTCTTCTCTATCTTTCACACTTACGGGTTTTCTTTGGCCACATTTTGCAGCGCACGCTCCAACAGGCCGGCCAACGTCAGTACCTGTTCCTGGCTCATACCGGCGGTGAGCACCTGCTCCATGGCGTTCATTTTTTGGTGAATCTTTTTCGGCGCGTCCTCCGCCACCGAAGTGGGATACAACCGCACAATCCGGGCGTCCTTTTCGTCCACCCGCTTTTCAATAAATCCGGCCTTTTCCATGCGCTTGACAGACACGGAGGCGGTAGCGCTAGCCACCCCCAGGGCACGGCTCAGCTGGCCCAGGGTCATACCCGGTTGCCGAATCAGCAGCAGCAATATATCCTGCTGGCCGGAAAACAAGCCTTGCTCCGCTACGGCGGCATTAAAATTCTTGCGCAAATATTTAGAGAGTTCCATCACCCGAGGACCGATCTCATCCGGTCGCAACGGACGGCGATGACAGGGTTTCAGCTCCATACAGGCACTTCCTTTTTATTCATTTAGCCGCCTATCGTTAGGCGACTTATGATGTATTTTAGCACACTTGCACAAAAAGTCAAGCTTATGATTGTAAATTCTGCCGAAGTGTGGTAGAATAGGCAACCGTTAGAGGAGCGGTTGTATGGATTTATATGATTATAATACAATAAAGAGAATATTAACCCGTCACGGCTTCACTTTTTCCAAAGCGCTGGGGCAGAACTTTTTGATTGACCCCTCCGTGTGTCCCCGTATGGCAGCAGCACTGGAAGCAGACGACCGTACCGGCGTGCTGGAGATCGGGCCGGGCATCGGCGTGCTCACCAAAGAGCTGTCTGCCGTGTGCGGTCGAGTAGCCGCCGTGGAGCTGGACCGCCGCCTGCCGGATGTGCTGGCTGAGACCCTGGCAAACTGCCCCAATGTGCAGGTGGTGCCCGGCGATGTGCTGCAAATGGACTTGCAGGCGCTGTTTGCCGACCAGTTTGCCGGCTGTGACCGCTTGCAGGTGTGCGCCAACCTACCCTACTACATTACCACCCCGGTGCTGATGCGTCTGCTGGAAGGCGAGCTGCCTATTGAACGGCTGGTGGTGATGGTGCAACTGGAGGCGGCCAAGCGCCTGTGCGCGCCCCTGGGCACCCGGGACTGCGGTGCCGTGTCCGCAGCGGTGGAATACTATACGCAGGCGGAGATCTTGTTTGAAGTGGGGCGAGAGAGCTTTTTCCCCAGCCCCAATGTAGACTCTGCGGTGATCGCCTTGACCCGGCGGCAGCAGCCCCCGGTGCAGGTGACGGACGAGGGCTACTTTTTCCGTGTGGTCAAGGGCGCCTTTTTGCAGCGGCGCAAGACCCTGGCCAACAGTTTGAACGCCGCCCTGGGCGTGCCCAAGGCAGAACTGACGGCGCTGTTCCAATCTTTAGGACTGAGCGCCACCGTGCGGGCCGAGCAGCTGACCATGTCTCAAATGGCAGCCCTGGCTAACGCGCTCTATGAGAAGAAGGCATAAAAGATCAATGAAAGACAATACCCAAGTTTTTGAAAGCTACAGCGTACCCCGGGCCGTGCGCACTTTGGCGCTGCCCAGCATGATGGGCATGCTGGTGAATATCGTTTATAACCTGGCAGACACATTCTTTGTGGGTCAGACCGGCAACGCCAATATGGTGGCCGCCGTATCGGTGACCATGCCGCTGTTTTTGCTGTTTATCGCCTGCGGCAACCTGTTCGGTGTAGGCGGCTGCGCCTTTGTAAGCCGCTCTCTGGGCGAGGGCAAGACAGAGAGGGTCAAGACCATCAGCAGCTTTTGCGTTTACAGTGCTATTGGCGTTGGGCTGGTGATGACCGTGCTGTTTTTGGTATTCCGCAAGCCGGTGCTCTACGCAGTGGGTGCGTCGGACGCCACCTTTGCCTACGCCGCCGATTATCTGAAGTATGTGGCCATTGGCTCTCCCTTTATTGTGTCCTCCGTGATGCTGGGCAACCTGGTGCGGGGCGAGGGCGCCGCGAGGGTATCTATGATCGGCAGCATTATCGGTCAGGTGGTCAATATTGTGCTGGACCCGATCTTTATTTTGCACAAGGGCGACAAGCTCTTTGGTCTGGCCATGCCCTTTGGCACCGGTCAGGGCGTAGCCGGCGCTGCCATTGCCACCGTCATCGGCAATGTGGTCAGCGTGGTATTCTTCCTGATTTACTTTTTGCGGGGCAAGTCCATTTTATCCATCAGCCCCGGCCGCTATCGGGTGCGGGGCGGCATTGCCCGCGGGGTCATTACCGTTGGACTGCCTGCCGCCATTAACAGTTTGCTGATGAGCATTTCCAACATGCTGATCAATGTCTTCTTGCAGGCGTACGGCGACAACGCGGTAGCAGCCATGGGCATTACCATGAAGGCCAATATGCTGGTGGTGATGCTGCAGCTGGGACTGGCGCAGGGCGTGCAGCCGCTGGTGGGCTACTGCTACGGAGCAAACAAACTAGACCGTATGCGCCACAGCATTCGCTTTTCCTGCGTTTGCAACATTGTGCTGGGCACAGTGATCACCGTAATATACTTTATCTTTACCCGCCAGGTGGTCAGCGTGTTTATCGACGACCCGGCTGTAATCGACTATGGGGTCAAAATGCTGCGTGCCTTAATGATCTCCGGCCCGGTGATCGGCTGTATGTTCGTGCTGAACTTCTCATTCCAGGGCATGGGCAAGGGCACCCAAAGTATGATCTTGTCCCTCAGCCGACAGGGATTGATTTATTTCCCGCTGTTGATTATAATGAATAAGACGGTTGGTCTGGATGGCATTATCTGGTCCCAGGCCGTGGCCGACCTGGTGTGCACCGTCATGAGCGTGATAATGTTCCTGCTGGTGGTGCGCAAACTGCGCCGGCAGCATAGCCAAAAGACGAAAGCATAAGAAAGGGTGAGGGAAAATGGAGCTGTCCCATTGGAATAAAAAAGAACAAGCACCGCTGGTGGAGTTCTTAGGGGCGTCGCTGCTGTCGCACCCGCTGATGATGTATTATTGTCCGGATCGGGACAAGCGGGAAAAATTCATCACCCGCTATATGGAGCACAACCTGCCCCGCTGGATCCAAACCGGCACCGTGCTGGTCAGCGATCCGGCTCACGCGGTAGGCGTGCTGCTGCCCAAGGACGCACCGGAGTACCGCTCTCCGTCCAAGGGCGCCCTGTCCATGCTCTCCGGCGACCGTTCTCGGCGGATCCAATCTCACCGGAATGTAACCCGCAATATCGTGGGCGTGATGATCCCCAGGGAAAAGCCGGTGCAGGTGCTCACTCTCTTTGGCAACGCCGCCGCCCAAAAGCAGGAGCTTTTACAGCTGGTGTCCGAGGCCCAGGACCTGGCGGACGAAAAACAGTTTGTCCTGGTGTACGACACCTTCTCCCGCCGCTTGGTGGACGCGCTGGAGAACCAGGGCTTCTCCACCGGCTACCAGCGTAACTTCCTGGATACCCACTTCATCCAAACCCTAATGACCTATAATATATAATGCATGGCAAAAAGCAGTCCCCGGGCTGCTTTTTATTTTTCCATGCGATGTCTAAAGTTGAAGAAAAGCGATTCTTCATAGACAATCTGCGCGGGGTATGGTATAGTGTGAGTAAGCGCAAGCAGAAAAGAAAAGGCAGGCAGGTTTATGAGCAAATACGAAAAAGCGGAACTGACCAACATGTGCATGATCTATGACGGTACCGGGCGTGTGGTAGTGCAGGACAAGGTCGGCAAAAACTGGGGCGGGATCACCTTCCCCGGTGGGCATGTGGAGAAAGACGAGTCCTTTGTGGATTCCGTTATTCGAGAAGTGAAAGAAGAAACCGGGCTGGATATTCAGTCCCCCAAACTGTGCGGGATCAAATGGTGGGAAGCAGGTCACGGCCGGCGCTACATTATCCTGCTGTTCAAAACCGACCGCTACACCGGCACGCTGCATGATTCTAACGAAGGCAAAGTGTTTTGGACCGAATTAGACGCGCTGCGCTCCATGCGCCTGGCGCCCAGCTTTGACAAAATGCTGGATGTTTTCACCAACGAGGATATACAGGAATACATCCAGCGCAAAGGGACGGATGGATGGACGGATATTTTGAAATGACAAAACAGGAAATGATGTCCACCGTGTATCGCCAACTGGCGCTTGACTATAATTGCCAACCGGAGGATTTTACAAGAAGCGGCATTCTTTTTACAGAAGCAAAAATGCAGCGAGGCCGGCGGGAAATGCCATTTATCACCCCGCGTCTGGAGGTGATCACCATGGGCAAAAGCACCGTGGTCAACGCGTCTAAAAGTGTTATGCCCTATGTAAAGCAAAAATTCAGGAACAAAAGCAGCTACGAAATTCTCACCGACAAGCTGGTCTACGGCGCAAATCCCTACTTTCTTCCGGATATAGAACACATAAAGCCTATGGAAAACGCCGCCTGTTCCTTTGTTCTGCTGGATAAAGACCTGCACGGTTTGTATAAAAACAAGGGCTTTCCAAACGCATTACAGTATGACCGCGACAGCGCGCGACCAGAAGTGCTGGCCGCCGTAGCCTATGTCCAAGAGCAAATCGTCGGCATTGCTTGTGTCAGTGCAGATAGCCAGACAATGTGGCAGATTGGCGTGGATGTGCGCCCTGCCTATCGCGGCAATGGCATCGGGGTAAAGCTGGTGAATATGCTGACCATAGAGACTTTGGCTCGAGGTGTGGTGCCCTATTACACCACGGATATTGCCAATATAAGCTCTCAAAAAGTGGCCGTCAAAAGCGGCTATTTGCCCGCCTGGACCCATTGCTTTAGGAACCGATTACCAAAATTCCATAAATAAAAAGCAGCCACCGGGCTGCTTTTTATTTTGCCGTCGGTGGGGCGAAAATCGCAGTATTTCTAATAAACCCGGCGGTTTTTCTGAAGTCCGGCCGGTATGCGCGTGGTATAGTAAGACTGTGTGCCGGGCAACGAGAACCGGATATAGACAATCGCCGCCGGTTATGGTATAGTGAAGTCGCTGCTTTTTACAAAATGAGAGAAAAAAGCAGAACAGAAAAAGGCAGCCAAACCGTCTGCATTTTTGCAGCGGCGCGGTCAGATATCGGAGCAAAAAATGCAAGAGACTATTTTACAATTCGGCACCGGCAACTTCCTGCGGGGATTTGCCGATGACTTTATGCAGCAATTAAACAACAAGGGGCTATATGCGGGCCAAGTGGTGGTGGTATCCCCTACCGACTCCGCTACGGTAGAGAAGATCAATGCCCAGGGCGGCCGCTACCACCTGCTGCTGCGGGGGCTGGCAAAGGGTCAGCCGGTGCGCGATCTGCGCGAGATCCGCTGCATTTCCCGCGCCGTCAATCCGTACCGGGACTTTGATGCCTATTTGGCGCTGGCACGGCAGCCGGCGCTGCGCTTTGTGATCTCCAACACCACGGAGGCGGGCATTCAATTTGACCCCCACTGCCGCCTGACGGACCGACCCGCTGCCTCGTTCCCGGCCAAGCTGACCCAGCTGCTGTACGCCCGGTATCAGGCCCATTTGCCCGGGCTGGTGATTCTGGCCTGCGAGCTGATCGACAATAACGGCCGGGAGCTGGAAAACTGCGTGCGCCGCTACGCCGAGCAATGGCAACTGGGAGCGGACTTTGCCCACTGGCTGGAAACGAAAAACACCTTTTGCAACACCCTGGTGGACCGGATCGTCACCGGCTATCCCCGGGAGGAGGCGGCGGAGATCTGCGCCCAAATCGGCAGCGATGATGCCTTGTTGGACACCGCCGAACCTTACCACCTGTGGGTGATCGAAGGGAATTTTGAACAGGAACTGCCCTTACAGACAGCAGGGCTCAATGTGGTCTGGACCGACCAAGTGGCGCCCTATAAAAAAATGAAAGTGCGCATACTCAACGGTGCCCACACCGCCCTGGTGTTCCCCTCCCTGCTGTGCGGGGTGGAAACGGTGGGCGAGAGCCTGAAAGACAAGGATCTGGCGGCCTTTTTAGACTGCTGCCTGCACCGCTACATTCTGCCCACGCTGGAGAATCAAGCGGAGGCAGAGGCCTTTGCAAAGGCGGTGCTGGAGCGCTTTGCCAATCCCTATATCCACCATCGGTGGCAGTCCATTGCCCTAAATTCCATCAGCAAATACACCGCCCGGGTGCTGCCCACTTTGCTGGACACCGTAGCAGGTGGCGCGCCGGTGCCCCGGCCCCTGGCGTTCTCCCTGGCCTGCCTAATCGAGTATTATAAAACCCGACCGGTAACGGACGATCCAAAGCAGACAGCGTTTATTAAAGAGAACCCCCTTCCGGCAATCCTGGCAAACGCCGAGCTGTGGGGAACGGACCTGTCTTTCTTAACGGACACGGTAACAATATGTACGGAAAAGCTGCACCAAAGCGGGGTGCGGGAGGCAATGCAATGGAGTATGTGACCATACACCCGAACGATACGGTCAAAGTGTGCCTGCAAGACGGGCACAAATACGCCCGCCGCGCCATTCACAAGGGACAGCCGGTGATCAAATACGGCTTTCCCATCGGCATTGCCACAGCAGATATTGCCCCCGGTGAGCGGGTACACTGCCACAACCTGCGCACCGCCCTGGGCGGCGCCAGAGATTACACCTATACGCCAAAATTCCAATACCCGGCGCCCTTGAGCCAGGCCACCATAGACGGCTTTGCCCGCCCCGGCGGCCAAGTGGGCATACGCAACGACATTTGGATCGTGCCCACCGTTGGGTGCGTAAACAGCATTGCCCGGGCACTGGCGGACCGCACCGATGCCATTGCCCTAACCCACCCCTATGGGTGCAGCCAGTTGGGCGACGACCTGGCGGTGACCCAAAAGGTGCTGGCCGGACTGGTTCACCATCCAAATGCCGGCGGTGTGCTGGTGCTGGGACTGGGGTGCGAAAATAACAATATCCCGGAATTCAAAAAAATCTTGGGTGACTGCGACTCCCGGCGGGTGCGCTTTCTCAACTGCCAGGACTGTGCCGATGAGCTGGAAAAAGGCGTTGCCATCATTCGGGAGCTGCAAGCCCTGGCAGCCACGGACCAACGCTGTGCCCTGCCTGTCAGCAAATTGAAAATCGGGCTGAAATGCGGCGGCAGCGACGGCCTGTCCGGCATCACTGCCAACCCCC
>ERZ1026943.542-NODE-542-length-19278-cov-11.357228_pt1 | contig 19278 bp, 17 predicted proteins | sample MGYA00519461_ERZ1026943 | MGnify/ENA primary metagenome ERZ1026943 (study PRJEB26926, sample SAMN06164617) | human gut metagenome | biome: ENVO:00009003; feature: ENVO:2100002; material: ENVO:00002003 | host: Homo sapiens | place: USA | collected 2012 ...
CCACGGTATCCTGCAGCTGGGTGTACTGGTACAGCTGGTTCAGGATGACCTGTGCATTGGCGTCCTTGCGGATATCCACCACGATGCGCATCCCCTTGCGGTTGGTCTCATCGTTCAGGCCGGTAATGCCCTCGATGCGCTTTTCCTTGACAAGGTCTGCCATGTGCTCGATGAGGCGCGCCTTGTTGACCATATAGGGAATTTCCGTAATGATGATCTGGGTGCGGCCGTTCTTGGTCTCCTCAATGGTGGCGCGGCCGCGCAGGGTGATCTTGCCGCGGCCGGTGGCGTAGGCGGCGCGGATGCCGCTGCGTCCCATGATGATGCCGGCAGTGGGGAAGTCCGGGCCCTTGATGTGCTCCATCAGGCCGGGCAGGTCGATGTCCGGGTCATCGATATAGGCGATGCAGCCGTCAATGACCTCGCTCAGGTTGTGGGGCGGGATGTTGGTAGCCATACCGACCGCAATGCCCTGACTGCCGTTGACCAGCAGGTTCGGGAAGCGGCAGGGCAGCACGCTGGGCTCCTTTTTGGTCTCGTCAAAGTTGGGGTCCCAGTCGATGGTGTCTTTCTCGATATCGGTCAGCATTTCCACCGCCATGCGGCTCATGCGGGCCTCGGTGTAACGGTAAGCAGCCGGGGGGTCGCCGTCCACAGAACCAAAGTTACCCTGACCATCCACCAGCGGATAGCGCAGCGAGAAGTCCTGTGCCAGACGTACCATGGCATCGTAGACCGATGCGTCGCCGTGGGGGTGGTAAGAGCCCAGCACCGCACCGACGGTATCGGCAGATTTGCGGTATGCATGGCTGGGGTCGTTGCCGCGCTCATGCATGGTGTACAGGATGCGGCGGTGGACGGGTTTCAAGCCGTCCCGCACATCGGGCAGGGCGCGGGACACGATGACCGACATGGAATAATCCAGGAAGGCCGTTTCGATCTCCTTTTTGACATCGCGGATGATCTTTTTGGTTCCGCTGCCCGGTATCATCACATAATCTTCTTCCATTTGTTCCTCCGTGTCTTACACGTCCAGCTTTGCGTACTGGGCGTTGGTCTCGATAAAGCGGCGGCGGGGCTCCACCTGATCGCCCATCAGGATGGTAAAAGCTTCGTCAGCCTTTTCGGCATCCTCGATGGTGATCTGCACGATGACCCGGTTGTCCGGGTTCATGGTGGTCTCCCACAGCTGCTCGGGGTTCATCTCACCAAGGCCCTTATAGCGGTTCACCTTTGCGCCGGGCATCTCCTGCGAGAGGATGGCCATTTCCGCGTCGTTGTAGGCGTACTTGATGGTGTTGCCCTTCTGCACCTTGAACAGGGGCGGCTGTGCCACATACACATGACCCTGTTCGATGAGGGGGCGCATATAGCGGAAGAAGAAGGTCAGCATCAGGGTGCAGATGTGGGAGCCGTCCACATCCGCATCGGCCATGATGAACACCTTGTCGTACCGCAGCTTGGAGATATCGAACTCGTCACCGATACCGCAGCCCAGCGCCAGCACCACCGGCATCAGCTTGTCGTTGCCGTAAATTTTATCGGCGCGGGCCTTTTCCACGTTCAGCATCTTGCCCCACAGCGGCAGGATGGCCTGAATGGCAGAGTCGCGTCCCATCTTGGCAGAGCCGCCTGCAGAGTCGCCCTCGACGATGAAGATTTCGGTGCGGCTGGGGTCTTTTTCGCGGCAGTCGGCCAGCTTGCCGGGCATCCGGCTGGTCTCCAGCGCGCTCTTGCGGCGCACCAGTTCGCGGGCCTTTTTGGCGGCGGCGCGGGCGCGGGCGGCCTGTGTGGCTTTTTCAAAAATGGCCTTTGCCACGCCGGGGTTCTCCTCAAAGAACTCCATCAGCTTGGAGTAGACCATGTTGGAAACGAGGGTACGGATCTCGGTATTGCCCAGCTTTGCCTTGGTCTGGCCTTCAAATTCGGCCTCCTGCAGCTTGACCGAGATGACGCAGATCAGACCCTCGCGCACGTCTGCGCCGGACAGGTTCTCGTCCTTGTCCTTCAGCAGGCCGTGGCTGCGGCCGTAATCGTTGAACACGCGGGTCAGGCTGGCTTTGAAGCCCTCTTCGTGGGTGCCGCCGTCCGGGGTGTTGACGTTGTTGGCAAAGCTCAAAAGCAGCTCGTTGTAGCTGGAATTGTACTGCAGCGCGATCTCCGCCACGCCGCGGTCGGTCTGTCCCTTGAGGTAGATGACGTTGGGGTGCAGCACTTCCAGCTTGCGCTTTTCGCCCAGATAGGTGACAAAGCTTTTGATGCCGCCCTCGTAGCACATGACCTCGGAGCGGTAGCAGGGGTCGCCCTCCTGCCCATCCTCCAGCACGGGGGTGTACAGCTGACGCTCATCGGTCAGAGTGATCTTGACACCGGCATTCAGGAAGCTTTCCTCCCGCAGGCGCTTTTCCAGCGTGTCGAAGTCGTAGACGGTGGTGTCCTTGAACATCTCCGGGTCGGGTTTGAAGGTGACCCGGGTGCCGGTGACGCCCTCGGCTACCGTGCCGATGCACTTGAGGTCGCCGTCCGGGTCGCCGCGCCGGAAGGTCTGCTCGTACTCTTTGCCGTCGCGGCGCACATTGACAGTGAGCCACTCGGAGCAGGCGTTGACCACCGAAGCGCCCACGCCGTGCAGACCGCCGGCCACCTTGTAGCCGGAGTTCTCACCGCCGAACTTGCCGCCGGCGTGCAGGATGGTGTACACCACGGTGACGGCGGGCAGACCGGTATCGGCCTGAATGTCCACGGGGATGCCGCGTCCGTTATCGGTGACCTGAATGATATTGTCCTTCAGGATCTTGACCTCGATGTGGTCGCAGTAGCCGGCCAGCGCCTCATCAATGGCGTTGTCCACGATCTCGTACACCAGATGATGCAGACCGCGCTCACCGGTGGAGCCGATATACATACCCGGGCGCTTGCGCACCGCCTCCAGACCCTTCAGCACCTGGATTTCGCTGGCGTTATACTCGTGGTCGGTTACGGTATCGGCATTTGTACTGGTAATGATTTCTTCTGCCATATCCTTTCTCCCTTTTGTTCATTTTTGCGTTTGTTTTTTCAAATTATAGCAAAGCGGGAACCGGCACACCATGGTGTACTTTTTTCTCGCCGTTTTGTTGTGTTTTCACGCGCTGCCCGCACAGGGCGTTCCGGCTGGCACGGTGCGGCTTTCCGGGCAGTTCCGGGGCTTTCCCATCCCTCTTTTTTCTGTGGATCTTCCGCCCGTTTTCCGCAAATTTCACTCCACCATCTTTTGCGCTCTGCGGCGCATGGCGGCGCTGGACAGCTCCGAAAGATACACCGCATCCACCAGCCCTCCGTCTGCCAGCACATAGCACTGGGGCAGCTCGTCCGAAAGGCTGACCACCGCCCCGTTCTTCTGGGCGTAGTTCAAAAACTCCCGCCCCCGGGGGGAGGTGGTGGTGGTTTCCAGATCAAAGATGCCAATGATGTCACGGTCGTTCAGAACATAGTCCCGCCCCAGATGAATATACATACTGTATTTTCTCCCGTGTCTTTTGTTTGCATAAAGTCCATGGAAATGTGCTTTTTATGCAATACAATTCACAACATTTCTCCATGCTGTCAGACCCGGTTCAGCACTCCGCCGTCCATGCGGTACACCTCGCCGTCGGTCTTTAAAAAGTCCGTGTCATCGCAGCTGGTCACAAAGGTCTGCTTTTCCTTCATGCAGGTAAGCAGATACTGCTTGCGCCCTTCGTCCAGCTCGCTCAGCACATCATCCAGCAGCAGTACCGGGTGCTCCCCGGTGATCTGCGCCGCCGCCGCGGCTTCGGCCATTTTCAGGCTCAGCACCACGCTGCGCTGCTGTCCCTGACTGGCATACACCCGGGCAGGCTGGTCGTCCAGCAGCAGCTCCAAGTCCTCGCGGTGGATGCCGCACAGGCTCTGCCCGGCGCGCAGCTCCTCCTCCTGCCGCTGACGCAGCAGTGCGGCAAGCCCGCCCGGCGCAAACTGGGCGGCATAGCGGATGCTCATCCGTTCTGCCCCGCGGGAAAGCTCTGCGTAGTTGGCACAGGCGCGGGGAGCCAGCAGTTTCAGATACTCCCGCCGCCGCTGCTGCAAGGCTTCGCCCTGCGCGGCAAGCTCGGTGTTGAGCACTTCCAGCAGGGTGCGCTTTTCCGCGTAGGGGCGCTCCTGCCCGTTTGCGGAGTGGCGCAGCAGCGCATTTTTTTGCTGCAAAACCCGCACATAGCGGCGGTAGCTGGCCAAATACCCGGGGTACAGCTGGCACAGCGCAGCGTCCAGAAATTTGCGCCGCCCCTCCGGAGCCCCCTTGACAAGGCTCAGGTGGCCGGGGTCGAACACCACCGCCGGAAAGCTGCCTGCCAGTGCTGCCGCCCGCTTGGGCGCTGCGCCGTTTACCGCCGCATAGCGGCCGGGCTTTGCGGCTTCCGGGGTGCCCACGGTCATGCGGATATGGGCAGGCTCGGCGGGCTCACAACCTTCCGGCCGGTCCCGCTGGGTTTCGGCTTCCAGCACCGCGAATGCTTCTCCCCGGCGCACAAGCTCGGCATCCTTGCCGCCCCGGAAGCTTTTGCCGCCGGTCAGCAGCCAGATGGCTTCCAGAAGGTTCGTTTTACCCTGCCCGTTGTTGCCGCAGATGACGGTAAGCTCCCGGCCGGGCTCCAGCCGTGCCGCACAAATATTGCGATAGTTCTGTACTTCCAGCGAAAGCAGACGCATTTACTGACCCTGCCCGATCTCTACGCTCTGCCCGTCCAGCTCGATGACGTCCCCGGCGCGGCACTTTTTGCCCCGCATGGTGCACACCTCGCCGTTCACTTTCACAGCACCGCCCTGCACCAGCTCCTTGGCTTCGCCGCCGGTCTCGCACAGGCCGGCAAATTTGAGCAGGGCATCCAGCTTGATAAACTCGGTATGAATGAGAATCTTCTGCATAAAACGCGCTCCTTAGTCATTTTTAAACCGTACCGGCAGTACCAGATACAGGAAATCGTTGCCCTCTACCGGCAGCACCTTCACCGGGCTCAAGGGGCCGCTGATCTCCATGCGCACCTGCTCGGTGCGGGCGTTGCGCAGCGCATCCAGCAGATAGCGGTTGTTGAAACCGATCTCTACCTCATCGCCCTCGCAGGCGGCGCTGAACTCGTCCACCACGCGGCCAAGGTTCGTCTGGCAGCGCACCACGACTTTACCCTCTGTAAAGGAGATGCGGAGGGGATTTTTTAAACGCTCTGTAATAATCAGGGAAGCGCGCTCGATGGTGGAGATAAAGTCCTTGGTGTCGATGGTCACCCGGGTGCGGCTTCCGGCGGGGATGACGTTGCGGTAATTCAAAAATTCGCCCTCGATCAGGCGGCTCATGATGGTGTAACCGGCGGTGGTGAACACCACATAGCGGCGGTTTGCACTGATGTGCACGTCCTCCTCGTCATCGTTGGCCAGCAGGTGGGACACCTCGGTCATGGTCTTGCTGGGCACGATGATGCGGATATCCTTCACGGCGGTGATGGGGCGCTCCACGATGGCAAGGCGGTAGCCGTCCAGCGCCACTATGGTCAGCTTGTCCAGCTCGATCTCGAACAGTTCGCCGGTGTGGGCGGGTTTTTTCTCGTCCTGACTGACGGCGTACAGGGTGCGGTCGATCATGTCCCGCAGCACGCCGGTCTTGATGGTCAGGGTCTGCTCTGCGCCGGTGTTGGGCAGATCCGGGAAATCGGTGGCGGGCATGGACTGGATCTCGAACTGTGCCACGCCGCTCTGGATGGTGGTCTTGCCGTTATCGGCAGCCACGATGCTGATCTGACCTGCCGGCATCCGGCTGATCATGCTGCTGAGCAGCTTTGCATTCAGTACGATCTCGCCGGGCTCTTTGATGTTGGCTTCGATGGTGGTCACGATGCCCATTTCCAGATCGTAGCCGGTCAGGGTGAGCTGAAAACCCTCGGCCTTCAGCAGAATGCCCTCCAGCACCGGGATGGACGAGCGCATGGTGACAGCTTTGGAAACGCCGTCGATGGCTGCACTGAGCAGTGTTTTATCGCAGACGATGTTCAAAACAGTATCTCTCCTTTTTTCACACTTCCGGCGGAATATCTGTCCTTTGGGCTGCTGCCGGAAGGCAGTAATATATTGAACTTGTTGTAGTAACCGTAGTAGGGGGTGGGGAAGATGTTGAAAACCCGGAAATGTCTTGCCGGGATGCGGGGCTTTGGCTTTCCACCGGGTTGTGGAAGGCTCGTGAAGGAAATGTTGAAAGGTGGGGAACGGTGATTCTTTCCACAGCCGATGTGAAGAACTGATGTTAAATGTTGAAAACTAAGTGGAAAGTGTGGAAAGCTTCGCCTTTTTGCCACAAGATATAGGCGTATTTTCCCCTTTTTGTTCCGGTTTCTCCCCATATTTTGGGGTCACACCCTGAAATGAGTATGACTTTTGTCCAGTTTTCCCCGGTTTAAGCTTTCACGTTCTTGATGATATCGCTCACGGTCTCCCGCAGGTGCTGGTCGTTCTTCATGTCCCGCTCCATGGTCTTGAGGGAGTAGACGATGGTGGAGTGGTCGCGGCCGGAGAATTCCCGCCCGATCTCCTCCATGCTCATGCCGGTGACTTCCCGCAGGATATAGATGGCAACGCGGCGGGCAGAAGCCACATTGGCGTTGCGCTTGGTGCCCCGGATGTCGGCAGGGGACACGTTGAAGGTGCGGGACACCTCGCCGATGATCTTTTCGATGGTCACCGGCACCGGCTGGGTCTCGTTGAGGATATCCTTGATGGCGTTCTGTGCCACGCTGATCACCGGCTGGATGCCCTCCAGCATATAATAGGCGTTCAGCTTTTTCACTGCGCCCTCCAGCTGGCGGATGTTGTTTTTCAGGTGGTTGGCAATGAACTCTGCCACGTCCTCGGGCAGGTCCAGATGCAGCAGCTCTGCCTTGCGCTTCACGATGGCAACGCGGGTCTCAAAATCCGGCGGCTGCACATCGGCGGTCAGACCCCACTCAAAGCGGGTGCGCAGACGCTCTTCCAGGCTCTTGATCTCCTTGGCGGGGCGATCGGAAGCGATGACGATCTGCTTGTGGGCGTCATGCAGGGAGTTGAAGGTGTGGAAGAACTCTTCCTGCGTGGACTCCTTGCCCGCGATGAACTGGATATCGTCCACCAGCAAAAGGTCTGCCACGCGGTACTTCATGCGGAAGTCCTCGGTGCTGCCGGCGCGGATGGCGGCGATCAGCTCGTTGGTGAACTGCTCGCAGGTGACATACATGATGACGAAATCGGGGTGGGTGCGCTTGATCTCGGTCTGAATGGCGGTCAGCAGATGGGTCTTGCCCAAGCCGGAGCCGCCGTAGATGAACAGGGGGTTATACGCCCCGGAAGGGTTTGCCGCCACAGCCTGCGCAGCAGCAAACGCAAACTGGTTGGACGGCCCCTTGATGAAGTTTTCAAAGGTAAACTCGTAGTTGCCCTGCGGGGAGGCGGGGTTTGCCTCGTACTGCTGGGCCAGCACTACCTCGTGGGGCGGGGTGCTGGGCACCACAAGGGTGATGTCCACATCAAAGCCCAGCACGGACTTGAAGGCCTCTTTGAGCAGGCCGAGGTACCGGTCGGTGACGATCTTGCAGATAAAATCGTTGCGCACCGACAGGGTGATATGGCTGGAGTCCTCAAAGCTGATGGGCTCCAACCCGTCGATATAGAGATTATACGTCGGCTCCGCCATCTGCGCCTTGCAGTAGCTCTGGGCAGCCTCTAAAACGTCCTTGAAAGAATCCATAGTACATCCACTCCATTGAAGTTTTCAACAATGCTGCTGATACCAGGTTAGTATACCACAAAAATCCCCCTGCGTCTATATTATATAAGGTAATTTATAATACATAAAAAAGACATACCTGCGTCTGGGAAACGGCCTTGTGTCCAAGACGGAGAAAAGCCACAAGATATTGTGGATGAAAAGTTTTCCACGGGAAATGGGTGAAAAAGTTGAAAGTTTCTCCACAGAGGTTTTTCAAAAAAGTTTGAAGGAAAGCGAAAAAAATGCTTGACAGAAGGCCATAGTGTGCGATATACTGTTGAATTGCAAGCCTGTCCCCATTTTGGGACCAGAATAGACCCCATACCGGGGACGAGTTTTTACGGAGGAAATACACCATGAAGAGAACTTTTCAGCCCAAGAAGCGTCAGCGCAAGGAAGTTCATGGCTTTCTGACCCGCATGAGCACCAAGAACGGCCGTAAGGTCATCAATGCTCGCCGTGCAAAGGGCCGCAAGAGCCTGACTGTCTGATCTCTGCCTTGCAGGTGAGATCCGGCGCAGAAATGAATATGCGCACAAAAGACCGCTGATATCCCATTGGCGGTCTTATTTTTTTACCCGTCAAAAGTTTTTTCGTAAAAATGCCCGGATGGGCTTTTAAACTGCAAAAATTTTTGATATACTGGCTAAAGAGTGCACCTATGTGCACCCGGACGAAAGGAGGTGCCGATGTTATGCGTTATCGTCCGATCCGCCGCAACAGCGAGTTTGGCCGTGTGTACGCCCGCGGCAAGTCCTATGTGAACCCGGCACTGGTACTGTATGTGCTCAAGACCCGGGGCCGCAACACCCGGGTGGGCCTGACCGCCACCAAAAAAATAGGCCACGCCGTGCAGCGCAACCGCGCCCGCCGCGTGATGAAAGCTGCGATTGACGAGCATCTGGATCACAATATCGGCGGCTATGATTTGATCTTCGTGGCCCGGGGCATGACCCCCAAACTGAAAAGCTGGCAGCTGAGCAGCGTTGTGGCAAAGCTGTTTGCCCAGGCCGGTCTGCCGGATAAGGCAAAGCGCCCGGACGCAAAGCCGCCCGCCACCGTGCCCCCTGCCCGCAAACAAAAGCCGGAGTCCCGCGCGTGAACCGGCTGCAAATGCTCTGCCGCAGGGCGCTGTGCGTGCCCATCCGCATCTACCAGTACACCCTCAGCCCATGGATCGGCCGCAGCTGCCGGTTTTCGCCCAGCTGCAGCAACTACACCATGCAGGCCATCCTGACCCACGGCTGTATCAAGGGCATTCTGCTGGGCGCATGGCGCATTGCGCGGTGCAATCCGCTGGGCAAGTGGGGCTACGACCCCGTGCCGCCGCCCGGCCGCTGGCAAAGCCCCGCCCGCAACCTGCAGCCCGCAAAGCTGTTTTGCACACGGCACAAGCGAAAGGTGGAAAAATAGAGGTTTCCTGCGCAGAGCGTAGTCGCGTGTTTAAAATTTAATGCTTTTTGCAAAATACATCGCCGCCGGGTATGTACTCTTTTGCGCGCACAAAAGAGTACCAGAAAAGCGCCCGCTACTTTCGAAGCGCGGGAGGCACGAACCAGGGGCTGCTCGCCCCTGGTGACCCCAAAGCGGTTGGGCTCCATACAAAAAATCCAAGCCGCTGCGCTAGAGGATTTTTTGTGTTCCGCCGGTTTGAAGTCGCTGCGCGACGGCCACAGCCGACATCGGCAAATGCCATTTTTCGTTACGACCCTCTCCGGTGAAAATGCAAATCGAAAAAATCCGCAGATTTTTTCGATTTGCGAAATTAAAATTTTATTTCCGCTATTTATGGCCAGAGCAAAGCGGCGGCCATTTTAGATAATAAAGCTTCTTATGACGCGCTGCACTGTGGGCGGCGTGTCCTACGATAAAAAAATAATGCGTCCCGGGCCACAGCCGGGGCAGAATGGACAAAGGTATGAACTTCTTTTACATCCTGAGCGGTCCTCTCGGCTATGTCATGGAGTGGATCTACAAGCTGCTGCCGAACTACGGCTGGGACATCATCCTCTTCACCCTGCTCATCAACATCGTCAAGATCCCCCTGCAGACCAGCCAGCAGAAGAGCATGGCGAAAATGTCTGCTTTCCAGCCCATGATCGCAGAGATCCAGACCAAGTACAAGAATAAGCCTGAAAAGCAGCAGGAAGAGCTGATGAAGCTGCAGCAGGACTTTGGCTATAAGCCCACGGCCGGCTGCATGCCCATGCTGCTGAATTTCCTTGTTATGTTCGGCGTTATCGGCGTGGTGTATAACCCGCTGGAGCGTATTTTCCACATCAGCGCCGCTGCACTTGCCAGCGCAGGCGAGGCTATGACCGCCGCCGGCATCTCCTTTACCGCCATCACCCGCGATACCAACATCATCGCCGAGGTGGTTGCCGGCAACAGCGGCGTGCTGGGCTGCTTTACCGCACAGCAGATCGCTACCATCACCGAGTTCAGCCAGCACATGAACTTCTTTGGCATCGACCTGACCCGCATCCCGAAGCTGGGGCTTTCTCTGGATCTCGTGCTGCCGCTGCTGTCGGTCATCACCATGTTCCTGTCCACCCACATCAGTATGAAGGCCTCCGGCCAGCAGATGCAGGGCAGCATGAAGCTGACCATGTATATGATGCCGCTGATGTACCTGTTCTTCTGCTTTACCTACCCGCTGGCATTCTCTCTGTACTACGTCATTTCCAACATCGTCATGACCGCACAGACTCAGGTCATGCGCAAGTTCTACGACCCCGAGAAGATGCGCAAGGAAGTGGAAGCGGAGATCGCCGCCAAGCGCAAGCAGGAAAAGCGCGGCGTGAAGAACACCACCATCACGGTGACCGACCCCAAGACCGGCAAGAGCGTGGAAAAGAACCTTTCCGCCAGCGAGATGAACAAGCGCCGGCTGGAGTATGCCCGTCAGCTGGACGCCGAGCGCTACAAGGACGAGCGCACCGTGCCGCTGAGCGAGCTTGACAAGCAGGATAAACAGTAACAAGGGAGGTAAACGGTTATGATCCGTACACAGGAATCCACCGGCAAGACGGTGGACGAAGCCCGCGCCAAAGCCTGCGCCCTGCTGGGCGTGCAGGCCGACGATCTGAATGTCAGCTATGAAGTGCTGGAAATGCCCCAGAAGACCGGTTTTCTGGGCTTAAAGACCACCCCCGCCAAGGTGCGCGTGCGCGTGGAACTGCCGGATGCCCCCGCCGCTGCACCCGCAAAGCCGGTGGAGCCGGTGGCAGAGCAGCCTGTTGAGCCTGCCGCTCCCGCCGCAGAGCAGCCCGCCGAAGCTGCCGAGGAGGCAGAAGAGGTGGAAGAGCCCATCGTCATCGAGGAGAACGCCAAGGTGAAGGCCGCCGTGGACTATCTGCGGGAGGTCATCACCCTGATGGGCGTGGAGAACGTGACCTTCAGCGCCGTGCAGAAGGGCGAAGCCACCATCATCCGTCTGGACGGTGAAAAGCTGGGTGCCCTCATCGGTCGCCGTGGCGAGACCATGGAGAGCCTGTCCTATCTGGCAAGCCTTGTGGCAAACCGTCTGGAGGGCGATTACATCAAGCTGGGTCTGGACGTTGCAGGTTACCGCGACAAGCGCGAGAGCGACCTGACCGCACTGGCACAGCGCATTGGTGCCAAGGTGCGCAAGACCGGCCGCAGCTTTGCCATGGAGCCCATGAACCCCTACGAGCGCCGCATCATCCACTCTGCCATCAGCAAGATGGAGGGTGTGCGCAGCGAGAGCAAGGGCGAAGGCCGTGACCGCCGCGTGGTCATCTACTCCACCGCACCGGATGCTCAGACCGAGAATACCTACGGCGAGCGCCGTGGCCGTGGCGGCAACCGGAATGGCCGCCGTCCCGGCGGCAACCGCAACGGCGGTTATCGCGGCGAGCGCCGCAGCAATGGCGGCTACCGCGGCAGCCGCAGCGGTGCACCCCGTGGTTCGCGTCCGTCCAGTGTGCCGGAGCGCACCTACGCCCCCCGCGACGCCGAGAGTGCAGCACCCGTAGCACCCAAGCGCACAGAGCGTGTGGACGACTTTGCAGATTTCAGCTTCGGCAAGATCGAGCTGTAATAGCGAAAATATTTTTGAAGCAACAGGACCGGACAGCCCGCAGGCTGTCCGGTCCTGTGTTTTTAAAGTCATTCTTCTCAAAATTTGGAGAAACTGCCTGTTTTTTGCCGAAATCTTTCTCTCAAATGGCAATTGTAAAACAATTGGTCAAGGATTTATACTGTAGTCAAGGGCGTTCTGTTCGTGAAGAACAGACAGAATGATGAAAAGAGAGGTAATCGACTATGTCCCAGAACAAGATTTCCCGCCGCAGCTTCCTGCGTGGTGCAGGGGCATCCGCGACCATCGCAGCCGCCAGCTGCATGGCACCCTCTGCAGCCGCCTGTGACATCAAGTCCCTGTGGAGCATGGATCTGCAGATCCTTGCCACCAGCGACACCCACGGCAAGTTCGACCCCTGGGATTACGCCGCCAACAAGGCAGATGCTTCCGGCAGCGTGGCCCAGCAAGCGACCGCCATCAAGCAGTGCCGCACCCGGAACACGCTGGTGGTGGATGCAGGCGATACCATTCAGGCCAACTCCGCAGAGCTGTTCCTGAACGATGACCTGCATCCCATGGTCGCTGCCATGAATGCCATCGGCTATGATATCTGGACCACCGGCAACCATGAGTACAACTACGGCATGGATGTGCTGAAAAAGGTCATGGGACAGCAGAAGGCCAAGGTGCTCACCGGCAACGTTTACGCACCGGACGGCACCCCGCTGGCCGACGGCTACACCATCATCAAAAAGGGCACCGTCAAGATCGGCGTCATTGGCATGGTCACCCCCAACATCATCCGCTGGGATGCCAAGAATCTGGAGGGCTGGAAGGTCACCAACCCTGTGGACGAGAGCCGCAGGATCATCGATAAGATCAAAGATCAGGTGGATGTGCTGATCGGCGTCATGCACATGGATACCGAGAACGAGTACGGCGTCTATGGCTCCGGCGTCACCGATCTGGCAAATGCCTGCCCCGAGTTCGACGTCATCGTGGGCGGCCACGGCCACAGGAGCATCCCCAACATGATGATCAACAACGTGCTGGTGGTGGAGAACAAGAACGCCGGTGCCACCCTGTCCGAGATCCACGTCTATCTGGAGCGCCAGCTGGACGGCAAGTGGAAGGTCGTGAACCGCACCTCGGAGAACCTGCAGATCAAGGAGTACGAACCCGATCCGGAGCTGACCGCTCTGCTGGCTCCCTACGACACCCGCGCCAAGGAAGACGCTGTCACCCCCATCGGCGAGCTGAAGGGCGGCGATCTGGCCCCCGAAAACGAGATCGACTGCCTGCCGCAGGCCATGGTGCAGGACACCGCTCTGCTGGACTTCATCAACGAAGTGCAGATGTACTACACCGGTGCGCAGGTCTCCGCAACGGCCCTGACCTCCATGACCTCCCAGATGCGCGCAGGCACCATCCGCAAGTGCGATATGGCCAGCATCTACACCTACCAGAACACCCTGTACAAGCTGCAGATGACTGGCGAGCAGCTGCGCCGCTTTATGGAGTGGTCCGCAGCCTTCTTCAAGACATGGAAGCCGGATGAAGTGACCATCGCCTTTGACCCCTCGGTGCGCTACTACCTGTACGATGCTTTTGAGGGCGTCAACTACGAGCTGGACGTCTCCAAGGAGCCGGGCCACCGCATCAAGAACCTCAAGTGGCCGAACGGCAAGGCCGTGAAGGACACCGACACCTTCGTTGTGGCAGTGAACAACTACCGTGCCACCACCCAGCTGCTGACGGCTGCGGACATCTTCCTGCCCGGTGAGGATCTGCCCAAGCTGCTGGAGATCGATGTGCGCGGCGATGTGGGCGGCATCCGCGAGCTGCTGGGCGAGTACATCCGCACCGTGAAGGGCGGCACCATCGAGCCGCATGTGAACAACAACTGGAAGATCGTGGGCAACAACTGGAAGGCCGCCGATCACCAGAAGGCTGTGCAGCTGCTGCGCGAAGGCAAGCTGGCCCTGAATGAGAATGCCGATGCACGCACGCTGCCCGGCAAGGCCATCACCACGGCAGAGATCGCCAAGTTCTAAAAATCAGTTTCCTGTAAAAAGGGGCTTTCCGTGTTGGGACGGAAAGCCCCTTTTTTGTGTGAAAAACGGGCGGATTTTCAACCGTTTCCCGGGAATTGGTTGAAAAAACAGTACCATTCCGCAGCATTTCGTGGTACAATGAAACTGTATTGGTCTCGCTGCTGTGGGCAGATGGGAGCAAGCGGCCAGACCGGGCGCGGAAAGGAAGCCAGAAAAAACCATGCAGGAAGCAACCATTGCAGCAATTGCAACAGCACCGGGCGCAGGCGGCATTGCCGTGGTGAGGCTCTCCGGTGCGGAGAGCTATCAGGTGGCGGCCCGGGTGTTCTGCCCGGCCAACGCCGCAAAAAAAGTGGAAGAGGCTAAAGGCTACACCGCGCTGTTCGGGCATTTCGTGGACAGGGAAGAAGCCTTTGACGAGGGCGTTGCTCTGTTTTTCCGCGCGCCTCACAGCTACACCGGCGAGGACGTGGTGGAGCTTTCCTGCCACGGCGGCAGCGCAGTGGCGCGGCGGCTGGTGGAAGCCTGTCTTGCAGCGGGTGCACAGCCTGCCGCCCCCGGCGAGTACACCCGCCGTGCCTTTTTGAACGGCAAGCTGGGCTTGACGCAGGCGGAAGCGGTCATGGACCTGATCTCGGCAGACGGGCGGCAGGGGGCAGCGCTGGCAAACGCCGCGCTGGGCGGTGCGCTGGCGAAAAAGATCAACGCCCAGAAAGCCCAGCTGACCGCCCTGCAGGCGCATCTTGCCGCTTGGGTAGACTTCCCGGAGGAGGATGTGCCGGAGCTGGACCCCGCCCATCTGCGCACCGTGCTGGGCGCAGTACGGGAGGAACTGGACGACCTCATCCGCAGCTACGATGCCGGTGCGGTGCTGCGCGAGGGCGTGGACTGCGCCATCGTGGGACGCCCCAACGCGGGCAAGTCTACCTTGCTCAATCTGCTGGCAGGCTTCGACCGTGCCATCGTCACCCCGGTGGCGGGCACCACCCGCGATGTGGTGGAGCAGGCGGTGCAGCTGGGAGAGATCCGGCTGAACCTCTTTGACACCGCCGGTCTGCGGGAAACCGAGGACGCCATCGAGGCCGAGGGTATCCGCCGCAGCTGGAAAAAACTGGAAGAGGCCGGGCTGATCCTTGCCGTCTTTGACGGCTCCGAGCCGCCCAGCCGGGAGGACTTGGCGCTGGCGCAGCGCTGCGCGGGCCGTCCCGCCATTGCCCTTGTGAACAAGGAGGACAAGCCCACCCGGTTCGATGCAGAGCTTATCGCCCCGTATTTTGCCATGGTGCTGCCGGTCTGCTGCCGGGAAGAGGGGAGCCGCAAGGTCATCGCCGCTGCGGTGGCGCGGCTGCTGGGCACCGGCAGCATCGACCCCCACGCCGCCAGCCTGTCCGGGCAGCGGCAGCTTTCTGCTGCCCTCCGCGCCCGGGACGCCGTAGCCGGTGCACTGGATGCCGCAGCAGGCGGCTTTGGGCTGGATGCCGTCTCGGTCTGCGTGGATGATGCGCTGGACGCGCTCTGCGACCTGACCGGCGAAAACGCCTCGGAATCCGTCATCGAACAGGTGTTCGAGCGGTTCTGTGTGGGGAAATAAATTCAAATCATTGATTAGAGGAAACCCGAAAGTATATGAACCACTTAGGAGATTATGATGTCATCGTCATTGGCGCCGGCCATGCGGGCATCGAAGCCGCCCACGCAGCTGCTGTGCTGGGCGCAAAAACGGCCGTCTTTACCATGAGTCTGGACGCCATCGGCAATATGCCCTGCAACCCCAGCATCGGCGGCACTGCCAAGGGCACGCTGGTGCGGGAGGTGGACGCGCTGGGCGGCGTGATGGGTCTGGCGGCAGATGCCACCTATCTGCAAAGCCGGATGCTGAACAAGGGCAAAGGCCCCGCCGTGCACGCGCTGCGGGTGCAGACCGACCGCCGCCGCTACAACGAATACATGAAGCACGCGCTGGAGCAGACCCCGGGTCTGGCCATCCATCAGGCTGAGGTAGTGGCGCTGGAAGTGGAAAACGGTCATGTGAAGGGCGTTGTCACCCAGCTGCACGGCGAATACACCGCCAAGTGCGTGGTGCTTGCCACCGGTACGAACCTCGGCGGCAAAATTTTTGTGGGCGATGCGTGGTACGCCTCCGGCCCGGACGGGATGCACGCCGCCAACGCTCTGACCGACAGCCTGAAAGCCGCCGGTCTGCCGCTGCGCCGGTTCAAGACCGGCACCCCTGCCCGGGTGCACCGCCGCAGCATTGATTTTTCCAAGCTGGAATGCCAGCCCGGCGACCCGGACAGCGAATTGCAGCCCTTCAGCTTTTTGACCGATGCACCCATGCACAACAAGGTGGAATGCTGGATCGCCTACACGAACCCCGAGACCCATAAGATCATTCTGGATAACATCCAGCGCAGCCCGCTGTACGGCGGCATGATCGAGGGTGTCGGCCCGCGCTACTGCCCCTCCATCGAGGACAAGGTGGTGCGCTTCTCCGGCAAGGATCGTCACCCGCTGTTCGTAGAGCCCTGCGGCGAGAACACCGAGGAAATGTATTTGCAGGGTGCATCCAGCAGCCTGCCGGAGGACGTGCAGAACGCCTTTTACCACAGCATCAAAGGCTTTGAGCATCTGGAGATCATGCGCCCAGCCTACGCCATCGAGTACGACTGCGTAGACCCCACCAGTCTGGAAGCTACGCTGGAAAGCAAGGTGGTGCGGGGTCTGTACGGGGCAGGGCAGTTCAACGGCACCTCCGGCTACGAGGAAGCCGCCGCGCAGGGTCTGCTGGCGGGTCTGAACGCCGCCCGCAACGCGCTGGGCTTAGAGCAGCTGGTGCTGCCCCGGCACACCAGCTATCTGGGCACGCTGGTGGACGACCTTGTGACCAAGGGCGTCATGGACCCCTACCGCATGATGACCAGCCGCAGCGAGTACCGGCTGACCTTGCGGCAGGACAACGCCGACCAGCGCCTGACCCCCATCGGCAGGGAATACGGCCTTGTGCAGGATGACCGCTGGGCAAAGTACCAGCACACCCAGCAGATTTTGGAAACCGAGCGCCGCCGCCTGCACGAGACGCATCTGCGCACCGCAGAGCTGCGTACCGCCATGGAAGCCGCCGGTCTTGCCCCCGCCGCCGAGGGCGGCATTGCCGAGGAGCTGCTGCGCCGTCCCGAGATCAGCTACCCGCTGGTGGCGGGCATCATCGGCTGGGGAGAGGAGATCACCCCCATGCTGGCGGAGCGGCTGGAGACCGAGATCAAATACGCCGGTTACATCGCCCGACAGGACAGGATGATCCGGGAGGTGGCACGCCACGAAAAGACCCTCATCCCGGAGGATTTCGAGTATGCCGCCCTGACCGGCCTGACGCTGGAAGCCCGGGAAAAGCTGGCCCGCATCCGTCCCCGCAATCTGGGGCAGGCGGGGCGCATCCCCGGCGTTTCGCCCTCCGATGTGGCGCAGCTGAGCATCGCACTGGCAGGGAAACAACAAAAATAATACGAAGTTGCGATAAAATAAACGATTGCACTACCCCAACCACCTGACAGAAAGGAAAACACTATGATCGACAAACAGCGGTTGGAGGAAAAGTGTTCCACATGGAACATCGTCCTCACCGGCACCCAGCTGGATCAGCTGGACGCCTTTGCCCAGATCCTTGTAGACTACAACCAGAAGGTCAACCTGACCGCCATCACCGACCCGGAGGGCATCGAGGACAAGCATTTCCTCGACAGCCTGCTGTTTGCCAGCCAGCCGGAAGTAGCCGGGCGCATGGTGGACGTAGGTGCCGGGGCAGGATTTCCGGGCATCGTGACCAAGATCTTCAAGCCGGAGCTGGAACTGACCCTCATGGAGCCCACCGGCAAGCGGGTGGATTTTTTGAAGTACGCCTGCGCCCAGCTGGGGCTGACCGGGGTGGAGTTTGCCAAGGAGCGCGCCGAGGAAGCCGCCCGCAAGGTGTGGCGGGAGCAGTTTGATCTTGCTTCTGCCCGCGCCGTGGCAGCCCTGCCCATGCTGGCAGAATACTGCCTGCCGCTGGTGAAGGTGGGTGGCAACTTCCTTGCCATGAAGGGTGCATCCGGGGAAGAGGAGCTGACCGCCGCCCGGGGTGCTATCAAAAAGCTGGGCGGCGAGTACCGCGAGACCCGCACTTTGCACCTGCCCGGCGGCGACACCCGCACGCTGATTTTGTGCAAAAAGATTTCGCAAACTCCGACAGCATACCCCAGAAACGGCGGTAAAATTGCAAAAAGCCCGCTGAAATAACGCATGATTTGACGCAACCTGTAAGACCCTGCCGAACGAAATTTCTGGCGGGGTCTTTCTTTGTGTGCTACACTGAAGCTGAACAGGTTTTCCACGATTTCCCGGAGAAATGTGGAAAAACCGAAGGTTTATTTCACAGGAAAGGGGCAGCATCATGTTTGAACGCAAGAAAACGTCCGGGAAATTACTCTCTCTGCCCATCGACCAGATCCACCCATCGCCCTTTCAGGCGCGCAAAAGCTTTGACGAGCAGGAGCTGACGGCGCTGGCGCAGAGCATCCGGGAAAACGGTCTGCTCCAGCCGGTCACAGTGCGCAGGGCAGCAGAGGGCTACGAGCTGGTGGCAGGGGAGCGGCGGCTGCGCGCCTGCCAGCTGGCAAAGATGACCACCATCCCCGCCATCCTGTGCAGCTACGCCGACGACCGCACCGCCGCGCTGGGTCTGCTGGAAAACATCCAGCGCGCCGACCTGAACCCCTTTGAACAGGCGCAGGGGCTGCGGGATGTGATGGTGCTGTGGGACTGCACCCAAGCCGAAGCCGCCAAGCGTCTGGGCATGGCGCAGCCCACCTTTGCCAACAAGCTGCGGCTGTTGCAGCTGACGGCAGACCAGCGGCAGTTCGTGCTGGACAACAACCTCACCGAGCGCCATGCCCGCGCGGTGCTGCGCCTGCCGGAGAACCGCCGCAGCGAGGCGCTCATCACCATCGCCAAGCGCCGCCTGAACGCCCGTCAGACCGACAGCTACATCGAGCAGTTGCTGAACAGCCCGCCCAAGGCCGGGCACCGCATCTCCATGGTGCGGGACGTGCGCATCTTTGTCAATACCATCGACCACGCCATCCGGCTGATGACCGACAACGGCGTGCCCGCCACCGCCCACCGGGAAGAGAAGGACGGCTACATCGAGTACACCGTGCGTATCCCCACCGCCGCCGCGGAGAAGTAAATTGTTCCATGTGGAACAGGGGAGAGGGGAAGAGGATGTAGCCGAGAGATGTTCTCTTTTGACACCAAAAGAGAACCAGAAAAGTGTGGCGCTCTGCGGGGCAACTTTCTGCCTGCCAGCAGCGTGCAAAGACGCTCCGCTGGGCCAGAGGCAGGGAGGGGTGTTCCGACTCCCC
>ERZ1026943.545-NODE-545-length-19224-cov-6.230424_pt1 | contig 19224 bp, 15 predicted proteins | sample MGYA00519461_ERZ1026943 | MGnify/ENA primary metagenome ERZ1026943 (study PRJEB26926, sample SAMN06164617) | human gut metagenome | biome: ENVO:00009003; feature: ENVO:2100002; material: ENVO:00002003 | host: Homo sapiens | place: USA | collected 2012 ...
ACGAGATGCTCAGGAGTCTCGTGGGCTCGGAGATGTGTATAAGAGACAGTGACTGAGATTACGTAAAAATATTTCTTGCATTTTGTAAATAGTTATGATATGATGCTGCTCAAAGAAAAGGGAGTAGCGGCCATCGTTATGAAGAACTGGACTTGTTTTTCCTATAAATGGTACATAAATGCGTCAGAACGGCAGATTAAGAATGCCCGCATTATGATATAATCGGCAAGACTTTTGTTTTAGACATTAAGAGAAGAGCTCATGTTATGTCTGAAATGAAAGTCTTTTTCTTTTCTTCAGAAATTTTTAGAAGCAAAAAATTTAATTATGCCAAATGGTGAAACGGAGGAGAAAAGTGAACGAAAGAGTAAATCCATTTAAAAAATTACAGAAGCCGGGAAAACATGTGAAACGTATTGTAATAGGAGCAGCAGGGTTGGTGATTATTGCAGGGCTTGCAGGAGATGCTACCTATCAGATCCAGGAGCAGGAACAGGCAGTATTGACAACTTTCGGAGTGCCGAAGGCAGTGGCAGAAACAGGACTGCATTTTAAGATTCCTTTTATACAGAAAGTACAGAAAGTAAATACAACGATCCAGGGATTTCCTATTGGATATAGTATGGGAGATAATTCGGTGGTGGAGAATGAGGGCATTATGATTACCTCGGATTATAACTTTATTGATGTAGATTTCTTTGTTGAGTACAGAATTTTAGAACCGGTAAAATATCTTTATAATTCAGAGGAACCGGAAGATATTCTAAAAAATATTTCTCAAAGCTGTATCCGTACAGTAATCGCAAGTTATGATGTGGATGAAGTGCTTACTACCGGAAAAGGTGAGATCCAGAGTAAGATTAAAGAAATGATCCTGAAGCAGATGGAGGAACAGGATCTGGGGATTCAGCTTGTGAATATCACAATCCAGGATTCAGAACCGCCCACACAGGAGGTTATGAAAGCATTTAAAGCAGTAGAAACTGCCAAGCAGGGAAAAGAAACTGCTTTGAATAATGCCAATAAATACAGAAACGAAAAGCTTCCGGAGGCTGAGGCAGAAGCAGACCAGATCATTCAGGATGCTGAGGCGCAGAAGCAGGTAAGGATTAATGAAGCGGAAGCTGAGGTTGCACGTTTTAATGCCATGTATGAGGAGTATGTTAAGAATCCGGAGATCACAAAGAAGCGTATGTTCTATGAGGCAATGGAAGATGTGCTGCCGGGAATGAAGATTGTGATTGATAATGGAGATGGAGTGCAGAAGGTTCTGCCGCTAGATTCTTTTACAGGGAACAGTTCAGAGAATCCGACAGAGACACTGAACACGGATCCTGCTCAGGACACACAAGATTTAAATGATTCTGAGAACGAATAAAGAAATGACAGAAAATATTTCATATAAAAAGTGTTTTGGTAAATGAAATACGAAGGATAGAGATATAATTTGGAAAGGACTAATTTATGAAAGGTAAGAAAATTGGAATATTAATTGGTGTGTCTGCAGTGGTTGTAGCTGTCGGAGCATCGGTAACAGTAACTCAGCAAAATGAATATAAGCTGATCCGTCAGTTTGGTAAGGTTGACAGGGTGATCAGCTCATCGGGAATCAGTTTTAAGATTCCATTTATAGAGAGTACACAGTCATTGCCAAAGGAAACACTGCTGTATGATCTGGCAGCATCTGATGTAATTACAAAAGATAAGAAAACGATGATCAGCGACAGCTATGTTCTCTGGAAAATCAGCGACCCGCTTAAATTTGCACAGACATTAAACTCTTCTGTGGAAAGTGGTGAAAGCCGAATTAATACTGCTGTGTATAATGCCACTAAAAATGCGATCAGCAGTATGTCACAGGATCAGGTGATCACAAGTCGTGACGGAGAACTGTCTGATATGGTTATGGAGGCAATAGGAACAAACATGGATCAGTATGGAATCGAACTTCTCAAATTTGAAACCAAGCAGCTGGATTTGCCGGATGATAATAAGGAAGCTGTATATGAACGAATGATTTCTGAACGAGATAATATTGCAGCGACTTACAAGGCAGAGGGAAACTCTGAAGCAAAGGTGATTCGAAATAAAACCGACAAAGAAGTAGCAATTCAGATTTCTGATGCTAAAAAACAGGCAGAGATCCTGGGGGCGGAAGGGGAGCAGGAATATATGAAAATTCTTGCGCAGGCTTATGGAGAAGAGGACAGAAGTGAGTTTTATTCATTTGTGAGAAGCCTGGATGCGCTGAAGACATCTATGAAAGGTGAGGACAAAACAGTGATACTGTCTGCAGATTCACCGATCGCTCAGATCTTTGAAGGAAAATAAAAGAAAGTAACAATAATACACTCTAATTTTTCACCAGATAAATGGAAGATAGACATAGAAGATAAGGAATGTTATAATTTTTTTACAAAGAAATCCTGAAGCAGAAAATGTAAGTATAATCTGGAAATAATATACAGAGAAAACGGAGGGATAGAAAATGCTGACATGTATCAGATCAAAACGGCAGAGAGATGCAGCGGAGTATGCTTTACGAACTATTCAGTCATCATGCATAAGGCCTTATATTAAGACAATATATCTGTATGGCAGTTGTGCACGGGGAGAAGAGAAATATAGCAGTGATGTTGATCTGTTTCTGGAACTGTCAGAGTCATTCCGCTCCCGGCCGGAACTTAAAAAATATCTTTATCTTCTAAAATCAGAAGTATCCTCTGAGGAATTGGATGATGCAGAAACGGATCTGAAAATTGTAGTTGGCGATGACTGGAAAAGGAACAAAATGCTGTATTATACAAATGTGCGAAAGGAAGGAATTCAGATATGGCCTTGAACAGTTATTTTGATTTTGCAGAAAATGATTTTCAATATTTTAAAGCCTCTTATGATGCGGGGATAGTTGCAAATATGATGGGTGCCATGGCGCAGGGAATATGCGAAAAATATATGAAGCATCTAATCTCAGAATACTATAAACCGGATGATGCTATGCAACAGAAAGATTTTGAAAATATTTTGCGTACACATAGTCTGAACAGACTGATGAAATTTCTAAAAGCAAATATGGGAGCAGAGTTTTCAAAAAATACGCAGACACATATGAGAATGATAGATGGTTTTTATTTTTCAACCAGATATCCTGGTGACGATAGCATAGAGATAGATGGTGATGATGTGGAAACCTGTAATGATGCGATAGAATTGTGCAGAAAAGAAGTTTTAGAGTTAGAACAAAAGTTAAAAAAGGGTGAGGTATAAACAGAAATTACGTTACGTAACACAGAAAATCTACTATGAATATCGTTGATACTGTATTTGAAATGAAAGACGGCAAGATCTCATGAGCCTGATCTCAGAGAATAGAAAAGAGGCTGTTACACTAATTGCTTATGTAGTGTGACAGCCTTGTGTATTGTGAACTGAGAATTTGTTACTGAAACGTAAGAAATAAATTTTCAAAAGTAGTGTTGATGTGTCGAAAACTATTGATTGACGGAACAGCATGTGTTTGTTACACTGAATTTACATATCCGAGTTCAAGACCAGTCGGTCATCTATTTCTCTTTATGAAAGTATGTACGAAAGATAAAGATTATCCGATTTATGATATTTGTGCAAATTGGGTATTCAAACATTGTTACCGTATGTTAGAATAGAAGTGAGGTATCTAATGAATAATACGATATTTGATGATGTATTTCGTACAATGATTGAGAAAATGCCATATCTGGCAGTACCTTTGATTAATGAAGTATTCCATACTTCTTATCCGGAGAATGTACCGATTGTGCAGTTGCGCAATGAACATCAGCAGGAAAACGGAGAGATTATCACGGATTCCTGTTTAAAGATTGCTGGTAAATTGTATCATATTGAATGTCAAAGTGTAGACGATACAACTATGGCAATTCGTATGATAGAATATGATTTCTCCATAGCAATTGAAAATGCACAGAAACAGGGACGCAAATACAGGATGGATTTTCCAAAGTCCTGCGTATTATATTTGAGAAGCGGAAAGAATACGCCGGATTTTCTGGAGATAGAGATGGTGCTTCCGGATGAGAACATAGTACATTATCGGGTTCCGACAATGAAACTGGAGACATATACGAGAGACAGTATTTTTGAAAAAAATTTACTGATGCTTCTGCCGTTTTATATTATGCGATATGAAAAGGATATTCATGAAATGAGTGAGAATCCGGAAATGTTCCAGAGTTTGCTAAATGACTATGAGGAAATCCGGATAAATCTGGAAAGAGAACTTTCAGGAGCAGATAAGACGGCTTTATACATGAATTTAAATAAACTGATCATAAAAATAGCGGACTATATATGTCAGAATGAAAAGACAGTCCGGAAAGGAATAGGTGAGATTATGGGTGGAAAAGTTCTTGAACTGGAATCTGAAAGGCTTGAACGGCTTCAAAAAGAGGCGGAAGCAGAGGCAAAAGCAATTGGAGAAGCAAGGGGCAGAGCAATTGGAGAAGCAATCGGCGAAGAACGATTAAGCACTTTGCTTAATCGTCTGATTATGGATGGAAGAAGTGCAGAAATACAGTCTGTTGTGACAAATACAGATATTCGAAAACAGTTATATAAGGAATATGGAATTTTGTCAGAATAGGTATTAAATAAAAAGACAGTATTACTTTTTATATGTGAGTTAAGGGGTGAAATTTTAGAGATAAAATGAAACTTGACGAACGATATGAATGTGGATATAATAGGTTCAGAAATAAAAAAATTGGAATTTTTAACCGGATTTGACCGGCCCTGATATCGCTAAGGAGGAACATGTTATCATGAAAATCGGAAATGATATTTATTATGTAGGTGTAAATGATCATCAGATAGATCTGTTTGAAGGTCAGTATGTAGTGCCAAACGGTATGTCCTATAACTCATATGTGATCATGGATGAAAAGATCGCAGTTATGGATACCGTAGATGCTAATTTCAAAGATGAATGGCTTGAAAATGTAGCCAAAGTCCTGGACGGTGCGAAACCGGATTATCTGGTAGTACAGCATATGGAGCCGGATCATGCCGCAAATATCGAGAACTTCATGAAAGCATATCCTGACACAACCGTAGTTGCAAATACCAAGACCTTCACTATGATGGGAAATTTCTTCAGAAACCTGAATCTGGACGGAAAGAAGCTGGTAGTTGCAAATGGTGACAGCCTGACACTTGGAAAACATGTGCTGACTTTCGTATTTGCACCAATGGTTCACTGGCCGGAGGTTATGGTTACATATGACAGTACTGATAAGGTTCTGTTCTCAGCAGACGGTTTCGGTAAATTCGGAGCACTTGACGTAGAAGAAGACTGGGACTGCGAAGCTCGCCGTTACTATATCGGAATCGTTGGAAAATACGGTGCACAGGTTCAGAAGCTTCTGAAAGCTGCCGCAACTCTGGATATCCAGACAATCTGTCCGCTTCATGGTCCAATCCTCACAGAGAACTTGGGACATTACCTTGAGAAATATGATATCTGGTCCTCCTACAAAGTAGAGAGCGAAGGTGTTGTGATCGCCTATACATCTGTTTACGGAAACACAAAGAAAGCAGTAGAACTTCTGGCACAGAAACTGGAAGAAAAAGGATGCCCGAAAGTAACTGTATTTGACCTTGCAAGAGATGACATGGCAGAAGCAGTGGAAGATGCTTTCCGTTACGGCAAACTGGTACTTGCCACAATTACATACAACGGAGATATTTTCCCGTTTATGCGTACCTACATAGAGAACCTTACAGAACGCAGCTACCAGAACCGTACCATCGGTCTCATCGAAAACGGAAGCTGGGCACCTGCAGCAGCAAGAATCATGCAGGGAATGTTTGAAAAGAGTAAAAATATCACATGGCTTGAAAATAATGTAAAGATCACTTCTTCCTTAAGCGAAGCAAACGAAGCAGAGATTGAGGCCATGGCAGAGGAACTCTGCAAATAATTGATAATTGTAAACAGCAGGATCGAAAGATTCTGCTGTTTTTCAGAATAAGATAAACCCGGTTACTGAGAACGGAGTGCACAAGTAACTAAACCCGTAAGAGAAAGGCAGGAACAAAACATGACAGTAGCAGAAGTTATAAAGAAAATGGTAGAGTATTCCAAGGGAGATCTTCATGACATCAACCATTTCATGAAAGTATACGCATATGCAAAAACAATCGCGGAAGGCGAAAATCTGTCACCGGAGCAGCAGAAGCTGGTGGAGGTTACTGCGGTTGTCCACGACATTGCCTGCCCTCTCTGCAGAGTAAAATACGGAAATGCCAACGGTAAACATCAGGAGGAAGAAAGTGCGGCACTGATAAAGGAATTTTTCGCAGATTCAGATATGCCGAAAGAATTTGTAGATCGTGTTTCTTATATTGTAAGCCATCATCATACAATAACCGGAATCGACGGTATTGATTATCAGATTATGATAGAAGCAGATTATCTGGTAAATGCAGATGAGAGTAATTTTTCCGGAAACAATGTGAGAAACATGCTGGAAAAAGTATTCAAAACAGAGACAGGAAAATTCCTGCTCCAGTCTATGTATCAGAAGAGATTGAATGCTGAAGAATAAAAGGAAAACATTAAGAAAGATTATGAGTGATAAAAACCGGTGCAGAAATGTGCCGTTTTTTTTTGTGGGAAAATTCAGGGCTTATAATTTGTTTGTATTACAATTATATGCGGATGAGAGGTTATAATAAATATAAAAAATCTGACCCCTGAAAATTTATTTAAAAGATATGAAACTTTTCTCTATAATTCCCCATCTAATAAGTGTAAAACAAAACAACAAAGCTTCATTCGAATGAAACATATTTGTAAAAACATAAGAGCTACTGGACATGAAGTAAACAGTAACACATAAAACTTTAAGCAAGGAGGATCAGCATTTGATACAGTTGGTAAAACGCTCCATCTCAGGAGATGCGGATGCATTTCTGGAACTGATGGAAAAGAATTCTCTGGCAATGTACAAGGTGGCGAGGGGAATCCTTGATAATGATGAGGATGCCGCAGATGCCATGCAGGATACCATACTTACCTGCTTTGAAAAAATACATACACTGAAGAATCCGGAATATTTCAAAACCTGGATGATCCGTATCCTGATCAATGAATGCAATAAAATCCACAGACACTACAAAAATTTCAGCAGAGCCGAAGAACTTCCGGAAGTCCCCGGACAGGATATGTCCATTGAGGAATTTGAGTTCAAGGAAATGCTTGGAATGTTGGACGAATCCTACAGGATCATACTGGTTCTGTATTATGTAGAGGGATTTCGGATCGCAGACATTGCTTCTATATTAAATATGAATGAAAACACAGTAAAAACCAGACTGGTCAGGGCCCGGGTGCAGCTAAAGCAGGAATATACTTCAGCAGAAGATAATATTCAGAAGAAAAGACTGCAGCAGAAGAAAAAGAAAAACAGAGAATTTACAGGTATAACAGAAGAGCTTGCGGAAAACCAGAATGGAAATATGAGAATAGGATCGGTAACAGCAGGAAGTATAACGGTAAGTGCAAGAAAGGGATGAAGTGATTATGGCGAAGAAGTTGGATTTTGATAAAGAAAAGAATAACAGAAATGATAATGCGATAGAGGAAATCATGCAGGCAGATTTTCCGTTGCCAAAGCAGGCAGAAGATGCAAAAAACGAAGCATTTTCCAGAATCAGAGAAATGGCAGCAGCTTCTGGACATACGGAAAATACAGAGAATATGGTGCAAAGATTACCGGAGAAATCAACAGGAAGTTCCGGAAAGAAATCAGCCGGAGAAGCAAAATCGCACAAGAAATTTAAGGCAGTATACAAAACAGCTTTGGGACTGACTGCAGCTGCAGCTGTATTTTCAACAGTATGTATCACAAATCCGGCATTTGCAGAGAACATCCCTCTGGTTGGAAATGTATTTAAGCAGCTCGGTAATTCCATGGGATTTTATGGCGATTATTCGAAATATGCAAAGCAGTTGACAGATTCTGCAGAAGATGGAGAGTTGGCAGATACTGATGAAAGTCAGGAGGACGGAGGTAATCCTCAAAGTGCTCAGGCTGAGGATCAGAATACAACAGAAAATAACAATGCAGATAAAACGAAAGACAATGAATCATACAGTAAAACAGTAGATGGAACAACTGTCACGCTTTCAGAAGTATACTGTAATGAAATGGCTCTGTACTTGTCCATGACAATCCATACAGAGGATAAATTTCCGGATACATTCATTACACCTGATGGAAAACCCAATATTAAGCTCAGCGAGAATTCTACAGTGAAATATGATTACATGGATGAAAAAAGTAATCTGTTCAATGCTTATCTGGATGGAAAAATGCTGGATGATAACACCTATGCAGGAGTTTTGCGTATTCCTGTAGAAGATATGACAGTGGATGAGGCAGGATGGACAAAATTTTATGAGGTGCGTAATGCATTTTTCAAAGAAAAAGGGATTGATGTAGATTCTGAGGATTTTAGTTTTGACAAGTTAGCCCAGACACTGGGAATGGATGAATACAGTGATGAGAAGCTTCCTCAGGTGGGAGGTCCGGCAATCAGCGATTATGTCAAAGACATAAAAGTACCTGACCGGTTTACCATGGAGCTGGATCTGAAAGATATTGTGGGCGCTCTTCCGGAGAATCAGGATACCACCCCGGATATCCCTCAGGATCTGCGGGATGAATATAATCAGAAAATGGCAGAGCATGGAATCAGCACAGATGATGCAGATTATGAGAGCCTGACAGAAGAGCAGAAGAATCTGGAACATCAGTTTTTCACTGAGATGTGGAATGAGTATTATGAACGATATCCTGAGGCAAATGAAGGTAATAACAGATATAACTCATGGACACTGAAGGGTGACTGGAAGTTCAACGTAGATGTAGAGAAAAATACTTCCGATACGGTTAAAAAGGATGTAAATGTGGTAGATGAAAATGGAGATGGTGTTCTCTCCATTACGAAAACACCATTTGAGATCACTATGAAAATGCAGGATCCGGAAACAAAATATGTTGCTGTTATGCTGGATGCCAATGGAGATATACTGCCAGATGGCGGAGTGGCAAACGGTAATGCGGGCACCTATGCAATACAGGACAGGGATATTTCAACAGTATATATCTATCTTTGTGATTACTATGAGTATATGGATGAGCTGAAAGGCTACTACTGGTCCGATGACTACGAAGAAAAAGCAAAGACCAGGACCTTCAAACAGCTCCTGGATGAACGGGCAGTTGCCGGCACAGAAGTACATTTTGATACAGATAAATAATGATATAAAGCTTCTTTTTGTCCTTGATATCAGATGATAAAGTCCCGTAACTGAAACAGCATCTTCACAATTTTCTGCAGAAAGATGCTGTTTTAGTTATTTTGATAAAAAAAGGTCAGAAAAACAGTAGAATCTGAGCCGAGTTAATGTTACAATGTAGGCGTCTCAAAAAAAGAGTGCAGAAGGGAGCCAAAACAAAATGGACTACGCAAAAGAATCTTTAAAAATGCATTATGACTTAAAAGGTAAAATTGAGGTTGTATCAAGAGCCAAAGTAGATTCCAAAGATGCTTTAAGCCTTGCTTACACACCGGGTGTTGCTCAGCCTTGTCTGGAGATTCAGAAGGATGTAAACAAGAGCTATGATCTGACAAGACGTTGGAATACAGTTGCTGTTGTAACAGACGGAACCGCGGTACTTGGACTGGGAGATATCGGACCGGAAGCAGGTATGCCTGTTATGGAAGGTAAATGTGTACTCTTTAAAGAATTTGGCGGTGTAGATGCGATTCCGCTCTGCGTCCGCAGTAAAGATGTTGATGAGATCGTTAAGACAGTAAGCCTCCTGGCAGGATCCTTTGGAGGAATCAATCTTGAGGATATTTCCGCACCAAGATGCTTTGAAATCGAAAAGAAACTGAAAGAATGCTGTGATATTCCGATCTTCCATGACGATCAGCACGGAACAGCAGTGATCACACTTGCAGGTGTTATCAATGCGCTGAAACTGGTTGGCAAGAAGCTTGATGAAGTGAAGATCGTTACTTCCGGAGCAGGTGCTGCAGGTATCGCTATCATCAAACTGTTAATGTCCATGGGACTTAAAAACGTAATCATGACAGACAGAAAGGGTGCAATCTACGAAGGCAGAGAAGGATTAAACCCGATTAAAGAAGAGATGGCTAAGATTACAAACTTCAACAAAGAGAAAGGTACTCTTGCAGAAGTGATCAAAGGCGCAGACATCTTCATCGGTGTATCCGCACCTGGAACACTGACACAGGATATGGTCCGCTCAATGGCAAAAGATCCTATCATCTTTGCATGTGCAAACCCGGTACCTGAGATTTTCCCTGACGAAGCAAAAGCAGCAGGCGCAGCAGTGGTATCCACAGGACGTTCTGATTACCCGAACCAGGTAAACAACGTACTCTGCTTCCCGGGACTTTTCCGTGGTGTACTGGACGCAAGAGCATCAGATGTTAACGATGAAATGAAAGTTGCAGCAGCATATGCAATCGCAGGTCTGGTAAGTGACGAAGAATTAACAGCGGAATATATTCTTCCGGCAGCCTTTGACCCACGCGTAAAAGACGCTGTAGCTAAAGCTGTAGCAGAAGCAGCAAGAAAATCAGGCGTAGCAAGAATCTAAGCAAATAGAATAATGAAGCCCTCTGTTTTCATGTGAGCAGCATGCAGACGGAGGGCTTTTTTGTGTTATAGGAAATTACTCCGTAATGTTCCTATAACACAAAAAGGCCCTCCGGGCAGGATTCTTTTACATAATATCCAATCTGACCTCTAAAAAATTCAAAAAATTGGTCATTGAAATAATGACACATTTCGCGTATGATAACTTCAACATATTGATGCGTCAATATATAAAAAATCTGATAGTGAGAATCAAACAGGCAATCTGGCTTATTGATATGGGCCTTCTATCAGATCATATGAGAGGGGACAGTTATTATGAATACTCAGAACAGCACAATTACAAAACTTGCAGAGACAGCTCTTATGGCTGCGTTATGCTATGTATCTTTTACATTTCTGCAGATTAAGATCCCTGTACCGGGCGGTGATGCAACATCCATCCATATCGGAAATGCATTCTGCGTACTGGCAGCACTTCTGATCGGCGGTGTATACGGCGGATTATCCGGTGCCATCGGAATGGGAATTGCAGACCTGATGGATCCTGTATATATCACAGGCGCACCAAAGACATTTGTACTGAAATTCTGTATTGGCCTGATCACAGGTCTGGTAGCACATAAGATTGCAAAGATTAATGAAAGTACAGATAAGAAATATGTTTTCAAATGGAGTGTGATTGCTTCTGTAGCAGGTCTTGCATTTAATGTTGTGGCAGATCCGATCGTAGGATATTTCTACAAACAGTATATTCTCGGACAGCCTCAGGAACTGGCACAGGCACTTGCAAAAATGAGTGCTGTAGCGACATTATTCAATGCAGTTGTTTCTGTGATCTTGGTAGCAGTGATCTACAATGCAGTACGTCCGGTACTGATCAAAAGTCATCTGCTTACAGTTACCGGTAAGAAAAAAGAACAGGCAGCATAAACGGAAACAAAATGAATAAGATATAATAAAACAGCATTTCGGGCACAGAACCTGAAATGCTGTTTTATTATGTTGTAGAAAATTGCTCAGTAATGTTCCTGTAACATGATAAAGCTCTCCGGGCAGGATTAAGATGCATTATTTATAAGGACTGCTATAAGAAGATAGAAGATTAACATGACTTCACTCAGAAAACTTACTGATGTAATTGAGACTTCTGGTTATAGAAAGTCAAAATAGTATAAAAATTAGTCAAAATTTCAGAGGAGATTCCTGAATAATCGAGATATAATCAAATTACTGTAAAAAATTGCCGCAAAAGACAAGAGTTTTTTCTTGCTTCAGAAAATTTTTCTGTATAATCAATTGTGCAGGCATATAAAGAAAAACATTTAAAGGAGGATTTTTACAATGGGAATGCCATCATGGTTAGAAAACATCGTATTTTATGAAATTTATCCACAGACTTTTCTGGATACAGATGGGGACGGAATCGGAAATATCCAGGGAATCATCCGCAAACTGGATTATATCAAGAACTTAGGATGTGACGGAATCTGGTTAAATCCGTGTTTTGCTTCTCCGTTTTATGATGCAGGTTATGACGTGGCAGATTACAAGAAAGTAGCTCCGCGTTACGGAACAAACGAGGATTTAAAAGAACTGTTCCGGAAAGCTCATGAAAAAGGAATGAAAGTCCTGCTTGATCTCGTACCGGGACATACTTCTACAGATCATGAATGGTTCAGAGAATCCTGTAAAGCAGAGAAAAATGAATATACAGACCGTTATGTATGGACCGATGATATATGGGATGATTTCAAAGATGTAGGAAGTATCACAGGAAGTATTCGAGGATTTTCAGACAGAAATGGCTGCTGTGCAGTAAACTTTTTCTCTGTACAGCCAGCTCTGAACTTTGGCTTCGCAAGATGTGACAAAGAATGGCAGCAGCCAATGGACGCACCGGGACCTATGGCGACCAGAGAAGCGATGAAAGATGTTATGCGTTTCTGGATGTCTATGGGATGTGACGGATTCCGTGTAGATATGGCCGGATCTCTGGTAAAGAATGATGATGATCAGGAGGGAACGATTGCATTATGGCAGGATTTCCGTAAATTTATGGATGAAGAATTTCCGGAATGTGCGCTTCTTTCAGAATGGGGCGAACCGGGACGTTCATTAAGAGGCGGATTCCATATGGATTTCCTTCTTCATTTCGGGCCATCTCATTATCTTGACCTGTTCCGTGTAGAAGAACCATATTTCTCCAGAAGAGGAAAAGGAGATATCTCTGAATTTGTCAAAACTTATGAAGAAAACTATGCAGCTACCAACAGAGAAGGACTGATCTGCATTCCATCCGGAAACCACGATATGGTCCGTATTAAAGAAACTCTGGATGATGAAGAAATTAAGATCGCATTTGCATTTCTGTTATCTGTACCTGGTGCACCTTTCATCTATTACGGTGATGAAATCGGTATGAAATATCTCTCAGGAATCAAATCTGTGGAGGGTGGTTTCAACCGCACAGGATCCAGAAGCCCAATGCAGTGGGATCACAGCGCAAATGCAGGATTCTCAAGCTGCAAACCAGAGGAACTTTACATCCAAATCGATCCTGATGAAGACCGTCCGACAGCAGAGGACGCACTTGCGGGAAAGAATAGCCTGTATGATGAAGTAAAGAAACTGATCGCAGTAAGAAAAGAACATCAGGCATTACAGAATACAGCACCTATGGAATTTGTATATGTAAAAGAATCTGCATACCCGTTAGTATACAAAAGAACCGGAAAAGATGAGACGATTTATATTGTACTCAACCCATCCGGACAGGATGTGGAATGTGATGCACAGATTCCGCAGCATGCGCAGTCAGTCTATTCCAATAATGGAGAAGCAGCTTATGCAGATGGTAAATGGAAAGTACCGGCAGCATCCGCTACATTTTTAAAAGTAGAAAATTAAAAAAACCGGCAAAAGAGGAAGCAAGACTTCCGGCTTTTGCCGGTTTTATTATGTTATAAGATATTACTCCGTAATGTTCTGAACAGGAGCCTTTTATCTGTCTGGTGAAAGGAAAGAATTGCAAGTTATAGGACGCAACCCAAAGAGTATGTACTTTTTTGACCTCAAAGTAGCACTTTTTTGGACATAGTGTAATAAGATAGAAAAAATAAATTGTGCATATTTAACAAATGACGAAAAAGAAAGATAAAAAAATTCAAACTTATGCGAAAAAGGTCTTGCTATTTCAGAAACAAAGTGGTATTATACAACTATCAAAAAACCTTATGCGCAAAAGGTAAAAAGAAACAGTTAAAAAAATGACGAGGTGACGAAAATGAAGAAAAAAGTATTTGCAACACTTTTAGCAGTATCTATGATCGCATCAATGGTTCCGGCAGCAGTATCCGTACAGGCAGCAGACGGTGACAGTATTCGTCTTGTAAACGGTAAGATCGAAGTTGACGCTCAGCTGAAGAAATTAGCTGAAATGTATGAGAAAGAAACAGGAACTAAAGTAGAAATCGAATCCATGGGTGGCGGAATCGATATCCAGGGTACTCTGAAAGGATACTATCAGTCAGATAATATGCCTGACATCTTCGTAAACGGTGGTGCTACAGACTTCGCTAACTGGACAGACCTTTTAGTAGATATGAGTGATCAGGAATGGGCTTCTGACACAGATTCAGCTTATGTTGATGAGAGCCAGGGTACAATCGGTTTCCCATATACAACAGAAGCAATCGGTCTTGCTTATAACAAAGACATCCTTGACAAAGCAGGAATTGATCCTTCTACATTAACAGGTCCTGATGCAATCAAAGAAGCATTTGAGACAATTGATTCCAAGAAAGATGAGCTTGGACTGACAGCAGTCGTAGGTTATGCAGCAGAACCAGTTAACCTTTACTGGTCAACAGGTAACCACTTATTTGGAAACTATCTGGATTCAGGTCTTGACAGAGATGACACTACTTATATTGATATGCTCAATGATGGCGGTAAGGTTGACGAAGATCGTTTAACAGATTTCGCTAACTTTGTAGGTCTTCTGAATCAGTATTCAGATCCGGCACTTCTTGTATCCGGTACATATGATCAGCAGATCCTTAACTTCTCATCTGGTAAATATGCATTCGTTACTCAGGGCTCCTGGATCGGTGCAACTATGACAGGTGATGATGCAGATGCTTATAAAGAAGCTGGTAATTTCGAAGTTGGTATGATTCCATACGCATTTGAAGATGGAATTGATACAATCCTTACAAACTCTCCATCCTGGTGGTCAGTATATAAAGATGGTAATGTAGAAGCAGCAGAAGCATTCCTTCAGTGGCTGACAACAGATGAAGCTCAGGAAGTTCTTGTTAAAGAAGCTGGTTTCGTAAGCCCGTTCAAGTCCTGCACAATCGTTGGTGATGATCCATTTGCTCAGACAATCACTGATTATGTATCTGCTGGAAAGACATCTGCTTGGCATTGGTTAGAGCAGAAAGAAGGACTTGCACAGAACTATACAGGTCAGGTATTTGCTGACTATGCATCTGGCAGCCTTGATGAAGCCGGATTCGTTAAGACACTGGAACAGGTTATCCAGAGTGCATACGCAAACTAATAATTGAAACTTATGGGCGGCGCTTATGTTGCCGCCCACTTTTATTTGCGCTGCATACCTGAGTAAAGGTCCGACAGACCTTTATCCAGGTACGCAAAAAAGTCTAAGACGCATTGATTTTTGCTTTGAAATAAGAAATAGGAAGGATGAAGGCAAAATGAATACAAACAGTGCTAGTAAAAAAGCAATTTCCATGGTATGCCTGATCGCCGGTATTATTTTACTGGCAGCATCATTGATCCAGGATATTTCCGGAAGCGGAGCAGGCTGGAGAGGTCCGGCGCTGATCATCGGTGCAATCGGCATCTTACTGGGAATGTATTTATTCCCGACATTAAAACATCACAGAAGCATCGTTAACTTTATATTTGTATTTCCATTGTTATTTACATTTGTAGTAACAGTTATTATTCCATTATGCCTTGGTGTGTTTTATTCCTTTACAGACTGGAATGGAATCAAGATGACAGGATTTGTAGGATTTGCAAACTATAAGGCAATGTTCAATGAACCAAGTTTTCTCTGGTCACTGATCATCACAATTCTGTTTGTAGTTCTGAACATGGTTCTGGTAAACGTAGTAGCGTTTATGCTGGCCTTACTCTGTACCTCTAAGGTTAAGGGACTCTCATTCTTCAGAGCTTCCTATTTCCTGCCAAACCTGATTGGCGGTATCGTACTTGGTTATGTATGGCAGTTCGTATTTAATAACGTACTGATCAAGATGACAAATAATATTTCACTTCTGTCAAAGACAAACACAGCTATGATGGCTATCATCGTTGTTTATATCTGGCAGTATGCAGGTTATATCATGCTGATCTATGTAACAGGTCTGACACAGGTACCTAAAGATGTACTGGAAGCATCTCAGATCGATGGCGCAAATGCTGTTACAACATTATTTAAGATCAAGATTCCGATGATCGCAGCTACAATTACAATCTGTACATTCCTTACCTTAACATCTGCATTCAAACAGTTCGATGTTAACATGGCTCTGACAAATGGTACAGGTTCTGTCACAAGTTTCTTCGGAAACTATCTGACAAACGGTACTCAGATGCTGGCTCTGAATATTTATAATACAGCGATCTCCAAGAACAATTATGCACTTGGTCAGGCGAAAGCTATTCTGTTCTTCATTATCCTGGCTGCTGTATCTATTATTCAGGTTAGAATTTCCAATAAGAAGGAGGTTGAAATGTAATGGTTACGAAGAAAACTCCAAAGGTAGTGCTTACAGCTGTTGCGATTGTTATCGCAGCGTACATATTATCTCCTTTCTATCTGGTACTTATTAATACATTTAAGAATGCAAACGGTATTGTTGCCAACCCTGTAAGCTTTGCAGGTGCAAGCTTTGCACAGTTTAAGACAAATATTTCAAACGTTGTCAACAATTCTAACTTCAGTTTCTGGAGTGCATTCGGAACATCTGCGATTATTACAGTTGTTTCCCTTGTATTACTTGCTTTATTCGGCGGTATGGCTGCATGGGTTATCTGCCGTAACAAGACAAAATGGTCTACAGCTATTTACATGACATTTATCGCATCCATGACAATTCCTTTCCAGGTAGTTATGCTTCCTCTGGTTTCTACATTCCGTGATGTAGGTAAATTCCTTGGAATCAACATGCTTCAGTCTATTCCTGGTATTGTATTTGCATACTGTGGATTCGGTGGTGCTATGACGGTATTTATCTTAACTGGTTTTATTAAAGGTATTCCATATGAACTGGAAGAAGCAGCAGCGATTGACGGATGCTCTCCTGAGGGAACTTTCTTCCGCATTATCCTTCCGCTTCTGAAACCGGTTATTGTTACTGTTACTATTCTGAATGGTATGTGGATCTGGAACGATTACCTTCTTCCTTCTCTGATGTTAGGACAGAATGGTAAGGTTAAGACTCTTCCGGTTGCTGTACAGGCGTTTGTTGGTTCTTATGTTAAGCAGTGGGATCTGATCCTTACTGCAGCACTCCTGGCAATGATTCCGATGATCATCGTATTCCTGCTTGCTCAGAAGCAGATTATGAATGGTATGGTTGAGGGTGCTATTAAATAGGCTTGCAAATACTTTTTGAAAAGCTGTCGTTTTCCTCATTATTGGGGAACGGCAGTTTTTTAATGGTTTCAAAGGGGACGCGAAGAAAAATAAATGTTTTGAACCACGGCTGCGGGGGCAGGAACTCTAAGCCTTTGGAAATTTGCTAAAACCATGCCAGAAAAATTCAAACTCGCTTCGCTCAGACAGTGAATTTTTCTGACATAACGCAAATTCCCAAAGACTAAGAGTTGCTACACCCCCTGTAGATGTGGTTCAAAACATTTATTTTTCTTCGCTGTGAACTAGCTGGTACTGTGAAGGATAGTATGGAAGTGTGTTATCGGATATGGAGTGAAGAAAAAACGGAACAGAAACGGAATAGAAAATGATAGTATGAATTTATTGATATGGGGTTGAAATGTTGTTTTTTTTATAGTAATGTAGATGATACAACGCTTAAGGCGAGGGCTGTCTCGGGACAGTCTGTTTTTGTGAAGAAGGATGAGGAAAAGTTTTATGGAGAGGACGAAAGAAAGGTCATCGTTTCGTAAGAAGTTTATCGGTGACAGGAAGTTTTATATGATGGTTCTGGCTGTGGCTGTTCCGATCATGATTCAGAATGGAATTACGAATTTTGTGAGTCTGCTGGATAATATTATGATCGGGCGGATCGGTACGGAGCAGATGTCAGGGGCTTCCATTGTGAATCAGCTGATTTTTGTCTATAATCTGTGTATTTTCGGAGGGGTATCCGGAGCGGGTATTTTCACGGCGCAGTATTTTGGACAGAAGGATCACGAGGGTGTGAGGCAGACATTCAGGTATAAGTTCTGGATGGCTGTGATTCTGACGATTGGGACAATTTTACTGTTTCTGACTGTTGGAGAGAATCTGATCAGTATGTATCTTCAGGGAGAGGGTACTGCGCAGCAGATTGCAGATACGCTTAAGTATGGAAAGCAGTATCTGGATATTATGCTGTTGGGATTGCCGCCGTTTATGATGGTGCAGATTTATTCCAGCACTCTGAGAGAGTGCGGAGAGACTGTTCTGCCAATGAAAGCCGGGGTTGTGGCAATCTGTGTGAATCTGTTGTTTAATTATCTGTTGATCTATGGTGTATTTTTCTTCCCGAGACTGGGTGTGAGAGGTGCGGCAATCGCAACTGTGCTGTCACGTTATGTGGAGGCGGCAATTGTAATAGGCTGGACACACAGGCATACGGAGAAGAATGCATTTGCAAAGGGGCTGTACAGCACGCTTAAGGTTCCTGCGAATCTGACAAAGAAGATTCTGGTCAAGGGTACACCGCTGTTGTTTAATGAGACTTTATGGGCTTCTGCCATGGCGATGCTGACTCAGTGTTATTCGATTCGAGGGCTGAATGTGGTTGCTTCGCTGAATATTTCCAATACCATCAACAATGTGTTTAATATTGTGTTTATTGCGCTGGGAGATTCTGTTGCGATTATTGTGGGACAGCTTCTGGGTGCGGGAGATATGAAGAAAGCGAGAGATACAGATAACAAGATGATCGCGTTCTCAGTGATGTGCTGTACCTGTGTGGCAATGGTGATGTTTGTTATGGCGCCGCTGTTTCCGATGCTTTATAATACCAATGATGAGGCAAGGGAGCTGGCGAAGTATCTGATTATGATCACCGCATTCTTTATGCCACAGAATGCGTTTTTGCATGCAACCTATTTTACTCTGCGTTCCGGTGGAAAGACGATTATTACGTTCCTGTTTGACAGTGTGTTTATCTGGTGCGTCAGTGTGCCGATCGCGTTTGTGCTGAGTCGTTATACAGGGATTCATGTACTTGTGATTTATGCATGTGTGCAGCTGGCAGATCTGATTAAGTGTGTGATTGGATTTGTGCTGGTTAAGAACTGTCTCTTATACACATCTC
>ERZ1026943.550-NODE-550-length-19085-cov-7.464319_pt1 | contig 19085 bp, 12 predicted proteins | sample MGYA00519461_ERZ1026943 | MGnify/ENA primary metagenome ERZ1026943 (study PRJEB26926, sample SAMN06164617) | human gut metagenome | biome: ENVO:00009003; feature: ENVO:2100002; material: ENVO:00002003 | host: Homo sapiens | place: USA | collected 2012 ...
TTCGTCGGCAGCGTCAGATGTGTATAAGAGACAGGTAATATGTGGATTGAGGGCGAAGACGCAGAGGCAAGACTTGCCCTTGTAAACGGAAAGTTTAAAGTTAATCTTGTATTGACAAAAGAAAGTTGATTTTATTTAAAGTAGGAAAGGGGAATTTTTGATGAAGTTGAAAGATAAGTTTTGTGACTTTCTCAACGGTTTAGTTGACTCAAGACTGAATAACACAAAAAAGGTCACGACTTCATATGTTGCTCTTTTTCTTGTTTTAAGTATTTTCGCAGTATCTACCTTTTCATGGTTCACAATAAGAGATACGGCAACTATTGATTCAGATACCTTTTCTCTTGAATCTGCTGCCGGAATGAGAGTTAATAAGGGTGAAGAAATAAGAAATACAATCACCGTAAAACAGGCAAAGCTGAAAGAAGCATCAAGTGTTGACGGTCGTAATATGTTTTTCCCTGTAGATCGCGGATACGGCGATAAAGGACAAAGCGTTGACACAAGCGAAATGAAATTTCGTGAAGGCACAGTAGGAGATAAAAATGACGGATACATATACAGCGATTTTACCCTTACCGGTCAAACAGGCGGTCAGGTTGAGGTATATGTAAAAAGTTACAAAGTTGAGGTAACAAATAAATATACAAAAAAGACAGAAGTTTATGACGGTGCAACACATATTACTGTTGACGGCAACAAAAAGCCATCGACATATCTGGCATATCAGAATCCTTGCCCAATAAGGATTGCATTCATTAGAAACAGTGCTGAGGCTTCGACCGTTATTGATCCCACTGCAATTATTGACAGCTATGCTGACGAATGTCAGGCAGTAAGTTCTGTTAATTCGCTCGGCTCGGCAACAACCACTAAAGCAAAGGGCAGGTCATTTTCCGACTACTATTTCGGCACAGGTGCTCCTCTTTTTACTCTCGACGGTCTTAAATCCCAAAACATAACCATGGTTGCTTGGCTTGAGGCAACCGGAGAGAACTGTGACGCTTACGAGGGTCAGAATGTGTCAATTACAGTTGAACTTGAAAGTAACTGGAAAGATATGGAATATGTTACTTTCGTTGACAAAACAAAAGGTGATGCTGACAATGACGAAAATACGGAACTCATGTGGGTTGGCAATGCCGGATGTTTCCTTGTTATGACCTATTATGACGAAAACTTTCAAAATCCAAAGTCAGTAGTAATGAGTGCGTCAAAGACTAAGGTTAATGCTGAGGGAAAACCACAACCTATTGAATGGATAGCTTATCTGCCAAAGGATAAAATAACAAACATATCTTTTATGCGATATAGTAAAGTAAAAGAGAAAATTAAGCTTGACGGAACTAATGAGGTTGAGGTAGGCAGAATATATAATGTATGGCATACAACAGCTGAAGTAAATGATTGGATTAAAGCAAATAATAGTGGCAAAGGTGAAAAAGCGTTTAATTGGTCACATCAAATAAATAAAGAACACGGTCTTCAGACATACCGCACAGATGACGGAACTGCAACCGGAAATAAAGAAAATACCTATTATGCCGTACACGGTAACGGTTACGGCGATACCCCTACTGTTGCTGAAAATGTTGCCCCGTGTATCGGATATTGGGGTACAAAGTATCCCAACAGTTCAGGCGGCAGTGTTGAACCGACTACAACCGAACAACAGCCGACAACCGGAGATGCATATGCAGAGGCGGATATCGTAATTGATAACAAATTATGGTTTAATGATTATAATTGGTATAACGGCGGCGGAGGTCTGAGAAATCTGCTTAGTCAGAATGTTTTTGTACTAAAAGCCGTATTTAGCGATACACACGGTAATGAAACCGCTTATGCAATGAAACCGGAGAGCAGCGGAGATAAGTGTAAACTAAATAGGACAAGTGTTAAAGCCGGTTCGAAGCTTGTAAGATTTGATTTGTATATTTCTGATACAGATACAAAAAAATGCGGATATGATGTGCCTGATAACATTCAGCATAAATTTGTAGTGCGTGAAGGTGGCAGTTCTTATAACATATCCTATGAATTGGTAAATGAAGGATCTGGCAAAATCATAAAAGCAGGCAATTGGGAAAATTAATTGATTAACACATTAAGGAGGTGTCACGATGAGAGAAAGACTTGCTCTTTTAAGGGAGTATTTGAAAAACAGACTTGCATTTGGCAAGAATAAAAAAACAAGAAAAGGTTTTATACTCACTATGGTGGCACTTGTTGAAGTACTTGCCATATCGGTTGTGTCCGTTTCGGCTTGGGTTGAAACTATTTCAACAATCACAATTAAAGCTGAGGACGCAAAAATCGATAACTATGTTTATACTAATGCCGATATTGGCAGTGGTAATGGTTATTCAGGCAAAACCATTGACTTGACTAAATATTTCCGTGCTGCGGGTGGAGTGCATCTTGCTTCGGCTTCAAGTGCTGACGGTGAAAATATATTTTTCCCGATAAAGAAATCGGATGTTTCTGATTTTGGTGCTAATTCTTACAGATGTGCGGATGTAAACGATAAGAATGTTAATTATATTGACTTTTCATTTAATGTGAAGGTTGATAAAACCTTTAACGCGAATCATGCAGAATTTTACCTTGATCAAGTACCTAAGATAACTATAGGTGGTGGAAATGTTTCAGGAAACCTTGTAAGAATGGCAATTACAGATACCGATACTCAAAAAACGGTTGTATGCGGTTATAATGCCGGTAGTGATAATGTTGTAAATACAGCAGATGGCAAAGAAGTTCCTGGTAAGGTTCAAGCTTTTAGCGATTTTGTTGTTAGTTCTGAATCTATACCAACGGAGTTGTTTAGGGTTGATAAAGGAAGCAGTAAAACAATAAATATTAAAGTGTGGCTTCAGGATGATAAGGCGACTACTGAATATGCCGGTAAAACTGTTTCAATATCTGATGTTAAAATTGTAACTCAGAACAAAAAAGGCAATAAAGTGTATTTTGTTGACCGTACTGTAAATGAAGCTAATAAAAATTGGACAAAGGGTGTAACATTTCAGCAGGGTGACAAAACTCCTGTAACGATGAAGTTTAATGAGAATTCGCATACATATTCCTGTAATTATATACCCGCCGAAGAAAATACAGTAGTTAAGTTCACCTCAGAAGGTGGTGTTACTTGGACTACTAATATGAAGTCGCTCAACTCAGGCGAAAGTATGTACTATACCGCCTATGGCAATCATAATAACAGTAATGCCGGATACGGTACATGGGGCGAAGTGATTGAAATCAGTGTTTCAAGCAAAACCGATGTACTCCCTGATACAGGCAATGTTTCAAGTGTATATATGGTTCCGGATAAAAATGACTCTTACAGTAAAGTTAGAATGCCATTTACTAATGACAGGAATAAATGGGTCGGTTATATTGCAAAGGAAAAGGCAGACGACATGACTTTTTCTTTTACAAATAACAATAAAAAATATGAAATTCCTGCTCCTAACAGAGGCAATTCAACGCATTTTGTTGTTACTTCTGCTACAACAGGTTATTGGGACCCACCTGCTACTATTACTGTTACTGCAGGCAAGAATGATGCAGGAGATCCTAAAGTTAGTTATGATAGTTTGAAAAGTACTACAATTTCTGTAACCCCCGGTACAAAGGTTAAGCTAGAAGCAAATCCTAAAACAGGTTTCGTATTGAAAAACTGGGTAATCAGCGGTACAAGTACCGTGGCAGACGGCATTGGCAGCGACGGTTCTTTTACCCCGACAGCTTCAGGTAACTATAACTTTACAGCCGTTTATGTTGAGTCGTTGACATTTGAGGCTTATGTCAGAACATATGACGGTGCAAGCCTTTCTGAAAACACAAATGGCGGCTCAGTTGAAATTAAGTGTGGAAACCAAAACTCGACTGTAGATTCCAACGATGGAACACACATTACACTCAATGCTGTTAAGGGCAGCACAGTTACATATTACGCAAAAGCTAAAGACGGATATGTTTTTGACGGCTGGTACACAGATGCAGACTGTAATAGTAAACCGGAGAATTCAAGTGATAAATATGAATTGGCTAATGTTGAGGCTTCCAAGAAGTTGTATGCGAAATTCAAAGTTGATACTTATACCGTAAAAGCATACGCTCAGCACGGTAACAATCCTCCTTCCGGTGATGCCGGTAATGTATCTTTTGATAATAATAATTATGCGTCTGAAGTAACAACAACGGTAAAGCGTAACGGAGAAGTAATTTTTTATGCTAAGCCTGAAAGCGGCTATGCTTTTATCGGTTGGTATAAGAGTGAAACTGCACCAGAACCGACGATAGCGGTTAAAGATTGTTTCTTAGATAACGGCGTCTATTCTAAAAAGATGACGATACAATATTCTGATGTAAAGACATATGCATTGTATGCAAGATTTAAGGCTTTGTGTACGGTAGAAGCCAAAGCGATGTACAACAACGAAAATGTTGATGAAGCCGGTACTGTAAAGGTTGCGGACAGAGCTGCAGGTAAAAGTTCATCTAAACCTGTTATGGAAGGCGACAATGTAACAGTTGAGGCTATTGCCAAAAAAGGTTACAAGTTTGCCGGTTGGTATACGGACATGGCTTGTAATAAACCGTATTCCACTGAAAACAACGATGTTTCACTTATAACCTTAAATAATGTTAGCAAGGGAATCACTCTGTATGCTAAGTTTGAGTTGGAGACAGGCGTTACATTTTACCTTAATGATGGAGGCTTGTGGTCAGGTGATAAGGCGAAACTTGCAGCGTATGTTTGGGATGATAATGGCAATAAGAAATGGCTTGAAGTATCTAAAACTGACTATGACAATTATTACAGCTTTGCTTTAGATAATAATCAATGGAAGCAAGTAATTTTTGTAAGATATGATCCGAGCAAAAATTTGAACGATTTCCCAACGAAAGATTGGAATGGCTATGTTTGGAATAAGACTTCTGATATAACAATTGATTACAATAATAATTGTTATGTTATAACATCTTCTCCAAATAACGGAGGAAGTTCAACCGGCTATTGGACATCATATACTCCAGGTCAGACTGCTAACATAGATATATATGTTTATACCGGAAATTGCTCGTGGTTTGACCATGATAGTGCTGTACTTGCCTATAGATTCAGCACCGATGATTCATTTAAGTCTGATTGCACTAAGGTGACTAAAGACGGAAAAACTTATTGGAAACTGAGTATTCCAACAGATAAGGATACTATTTATTTGTCAAGAGCTGCTTTGGGTGGTCACCATAATGAATTTAATACTTCTATAGATAAAAGTAAAAATTTGTTTACAGTAAATAATGATTTCAATGGTGGCGACTGGAGCACATATTAAAAATTCAACGGAGGTGAAACCATGAAGAAATCTAAATTTACACTTGTTATTGTACTCGGACTTGTACTGTGTTTGTTGTGTGGAACAACTACGACTTTTTCGTGGTTTAATCGTCCTGGAGTGCTACAGGGTGAATCCCTCTCTTGGCGTGGAGATTACAATGTGACCAACGGAGAAAATATTACTGCTGTTACTTATGTTGCTTCAAAACCTGACGGCAGTGAGTATAATACTGTTCCGTTTGATTTTAGTGGTTCGACAACTGTTCCCGCCCATGAAACAAAATATTTCTGTACAGAGGTAAAGAACACGGGAACGGCATCGCAGTCAATTTCTTTGTTCCTTAATAATTCGGAAACTAACAAACTTTCTGTCGGTGTGAACAGCCCCCTCAGAACCTACAGGAGATTTACCTCCGATTCACAAACAACATCTTATGTTACCAAGACACCGAGTAATGTGAATAAGAAGAATTTGTATATAGCTACGAATGTGGATGACCCTACGAAGTACACTATGCACACTTGGAAGAATGTAGATACCGATCCTACTGATAAAGAACTTAGCGGATACATTGAAGGTGAGTCTGTTAATTATGATAATGTAGATTATAAAATATCATATGTTACAATTCCTATGGAACACGACCACGCGAAGCTCTGGGATGGTAACAAAACGTGGTACGGTAATAATTTAGAAATTACAGATCAGAATAATACTTGTGTTTTTAAAGCAGATACATCTAATACATCTACAACTATGAAACAGTCAGATCCGTCTGCCGGAATTTCAAGTTTTTATTCTAGAGCAGAAGCTGTAGTAGGTGAGACATTTGACTTAGGAGCAAAGGCACAGGGTACAGTGACTTACACATCGTCAAATACTGGTGTTGCAACAGTTGACGGTAAAGGTCTGGTTACTGCCAAAAAGGCAGGCAAGACTACTGTTACTGTTACATCTACGGGTGCGTACGGTGATAAAATAACGGCAAAATGTGAGCTTACCGTAAGCAAAAAACCGGCTAAAAGCTCGTATATTCCGATTGTTACGAATATGAAGATTGAAGGCAAAACCGACAACGATCCTGTTGTTACAAAGGTGTATTGGTATATCAAAAACGATACAGCATCCGACGCTGAATATTCACTTGGCGATCTGCAAATTTCACTTTAAAATTTTAGATTTTTAAATTTACAAAAGGGTTGTTTTTACAGCCCTTTTTTATTATAATTTATAATCGGTAGCAGAGAATAAAATCCACCCGCAAGCAAGGGTAGAAAAAATATATAGTGTTTGCAACAAAATCCGATAAATGTTGCAAAGTTGTTGTTATTCTGTAGGGGCGTTCATCGGACGCCCGCAAGTAACCGCACAAATTATATGTAAAACATATTTTATAAATGCTACAATGTAATTGTTATACTGTAGCGGCGAACCGTGTTCGCCAATCGTTTTGGTTGTAAAGCCAAAACGAACATATACGCATTTTCGTTATATAAAATAATGTGTTAATAAACAAATAGTTTGTGTCAGGTCTCCGGTTCGTATGCATTGCATACGATTGCACGCAATTTCTTGCAAATTTGGATGCATGATTTATGCTATATCAAAACATAAGTGTATGAACATATTATACACTACTTTTAGCATATCAAAAGCTATGTGGATAAACAAATAATTTCATCAAGGCGGGCGGCCAATGACCGCCCCTACTGACACGAACTGAGAACAGTGGCACACCGCCACGAATAATTACGCAAACCACAAAACAACGCTCGGGCGAAATGTGTTTTGAATTTAACAAACTGTCTTCACGAACTGAGAACGGTGGCACACCGATATGAACGAAAGTAAAGACCGATACAAAGTAACGCTCGGGCGGATATGTTTCGCACATTGCAAACAATCTACACGAACCGGGAACGGCAACTTGCCGTGGAGGAATTTATGGATAAAAATAACGATTTTGAAAATGCGGTTGAAGTGACATCTGTAACAACCGAACACCCCAAATCAAAAAATAGAATAAAGAAAAGGCATGAATCAAAGCTTCGCAAAACCCTGCGGATAATTAAAAATATAATTTGCTGGGGAGTGCTTGCAATACTTGTGCTGACCGTAATTGTGTTTATGGGTTCAAAGGTGAACGGAAAAACACCTTCGCTTTTCGGATATTCCGTGCTACGAGTTTCAACGGGCAGTATGCAGCCCGAGCTTATGATCGGCGATGTTATTCTCGGAAAGAGCGTTGACAATCCGACCGCCCTCAAGGTTGGCGATATTATCACCTATCGCGGCAGTGGGCAGACCGAGGGACTTCTCGTGACTCATAAGGTTGTAGTTGCACCGTATAAAACAGCTGACGGCACATATAAGCTACAGACAAAGGGCATTGCAAACGATACTCCCGACCCGGAAATTTCAACCGAAGATGTGCTTTATATTATGGTGTGCAAGCTCGGATTCATTGACACATTGTACAACCTTTTCTTCTCACCGTGGGGACTGCTGATTTTTATTGCGGCGCTGCTGTTGATATTCATTGATGAGCTTGTCGTTATAATCCGCATACTTACAGGTCACGACAAATCACCGAAGGACAGCGACATCAACGAAATTATAGACCGTTTGCAAAAGGAAAAATTACAGCAAAAGACTGAATCCGACAACGATACAAAATCGGAAGAATAAATAAAAGCTGAATATATTTAATTTCGGACGAAAGGAAAATTCTCTTTTCGTCCGTTTTTTGTTGGCAAAAAAGACAAAGCGGGAAAATGGTGAAAATAGCTTTTATATGGGCTAAAATCGGCTTTTTAGTTGCATTTTTGGGCGATTTATGGTATATTTTATACGGTCAAATTTGACTGTAACATACTGATTGTGTTTAGAAATTGATATGTTAAGGGTGGTTTCATGGATTACAAATTAATAGCGCTTGACATTGACGGTACGCTGACAAACTCCCAAAAGGAGATTACTCCCCGTACAAGATATGCTCTTATGGAGGCGCAGAAGCAGGGCAAGAAAATTATTCTTGCGTCAGGCAGACATCCCGTAGGAATTATGCCGATAGCAAAAGACCTTATGCTTGACCGTTTCGGCGGTTTTATTATGGCTTTCAACGGCGGCAGGATTATCAATTGCGAAACAGGCGAAACTATGGTGAGCAAGCTGTTTCCGCTTGAATATCTTCCCGACATCGTGAATGTTTTGAAGGATTCAAACATTACAATCAACACATACGATGACAGGCGAATCATCTCGGATAATAAGGTTAATGACTATACCTATGTTGAAAGGGACGTTATCAAGGCTGAAATGGTTGTTGTTGACGATTTTATCTCATCTGTAAGATTTGATATCAACAAAATTCTTCTTGCAGGCGAACCCGATGAGCTTGACAAGTATCAGAAAATTCTTGCAGACCGTTATGACGGCTTGCTCGATGTATATAAAAGCGCACCTTATTTTCTTGAGATTATGCCGTTTGGTGTTACAAAAGGCTCAATGCTTCCGCTTTTGCTTGATAAACTCAAGATTAAAAGGGAAGAGCTTGCCGCTTTCGGCGACAACTACAACGATATGACAATGATAGGTTATGCAGGCTTCGGCGTTGCAATGGGAAATGCCGAAACCGATGTAAAGAAGATTGCCGATTACATCTGCGAATCAAACGATAACGACGGTATTGCAAACACACTTGATAAATTTGTTTTAAAGCAATAGTCGCAAAGTTTGAACCTAATATAAGTTTGAAAATATAAAATATAATTTAACGGAGCGTCAGATTTGAATTAACCCTTTAAAAGAGTTGAAAAAACAGAATCTGTCGCTCCTTTTTGTATATAATAGCCAAATTGAGGGCTTAATCTTTGGCGGCATCAAAGTTGTAATAATTCTATAAAAGAAAAATATATGAGGCTGTCTAAATTATAATATAATTGTATGTTATGTTGTACAAAGTATAACAAAAGGAGGAAAATCTATGGCAAAAATCAAAAAATTGCTTGCTTTGATTTTGTCGATTTGCGTAATTTGCACGGTATCTGTTATGTCCGTAAGTGCGGCTAATACAGATGACGATAACGACACTTCGGCATCAAGCACAATCACAGTACATTACTACTGTGAGGAAGGCACGCCCACAATCTATTATTGGAACAGTCTTCCGAAAAACATCAGCACGGAGTACCCCGGCGTTAAGATGACTTCCGAGGGAAACAACTACTACAAGTACACTTTCAACGATGTAACAAAAATCAATATGATGTTTGTTACAAACGGAAAGCAGTCTGCGGAACTCACAAGAAACACAGGCGAGTGGTGGTACAAAAATAAGAGATGGTCAAGCAAAAATCCTGAAGATATGCAGGAATTTGACCGTGTTGACATGCGTGAAGACACAATTTATTTTGTAATCACAACCCGTTTCTATGACGGTGACACAGGTAACGATGTTCATTGCTGGGACGACTCACAGGCAAACAACCCCGACAGCGATCCCGCATGGCGTGGTGACTTCAAGGGACTTATCGACAAGCTTGACTACATCAAGGCTCTCGGATTCAGCGCAATCTGGATTACTCCTGTTGTAACAAATGCGTCAGGCTACGATTACCACGGCTACCACGCAATGGACTTCTCAACAGTTGATGTTCGTTATGAGAGTGACGGCGCTACATATCAGGATCTTATTGATGCCGCTCATGAAAAGGGCATCAAGATTGTTCAGGATATCGTAGTTAACCATTCAGGTAACTTCGGTGAGGCAACTCTTGCTCCTATGTTTACAAAGGAATACGACTCAATTCAGGATCTTGCTTCTGTAGATTGCATGAAGGTTATTGAGGGAAGCGACTTTGATAAAACATTCCCGAACTATAATGACCTTGAGCCTAAGTATCAGTATGCTGCAAGACTTAATATCATGAAGGATACTAAGGAGCTTGACTCCGGTAATCACGACACGGAAAACTACTATCACCACTTCAAAGACCTCAGCTGGGAAAGCCCGACTGTACAGACAGGTCAGATTGCCGGTGACTGCGTTGATATCAACACAGAGAATCCTACAGTTGCTAATTACCTTAACGACGTTTATAACAACTATATCAACATGGGCGTTGATGCTTTCAGACTTGATACTGAAAAGCACGTTTCAAGACTTACACTTAACCAGTATTACTTCCCGTCATGGCTCAAGACAGGCGGTAAAAACTTCTTCATCTTTGGTGAGGTTTGTACTCGTGTAAGTGAATTCTGGAACCACAACATTCCTGCAATTTCAGCTCCGTTCTATACATGGGCTGAATCAGACAGCCAGTACATCGATTCATTTACAAATGATCAGGCTGCAAACATTAATCTTACACTTAAGCACTATGACAGCAACGCAAGTACAGCAAATCAGCCCACATCTGATAATGTTTATCTTGACGGTCTTAAATATCACACACCTGATTACAGCAAGGCAAACGGCACAAGCGTAATCGACTTCCCGATGCATTGGAACTTCTCAAATGCAAGCAACGCATTTACCCGTGCTTGTGAAGAAGATCCGTACTACAATGACTCATCATGGAATGTAACATATGTTGATTCTCACGACTACGGTCCTGATATGGACAGCCGTTACGACGGCGGTACACAGTCATGGGCTGAGAACCTTGATGTACTCTTTACTTTCCGTGGTATTCCGTGTCTTTACTACGGTTCTGAGCTTGAGTTCCAGAAGGGTGTTCCTATGGACGTAGGTCCTAACGCACCTCTTTCAACAACAGGTCGTGCATACTTCGGTGACTACCTCGAGGGCGACGTAACAGCTACAGACTTTGGTACATATTCTAATGCAAGCGGTGCTGTTGCAAGCACACTTGAAGCACCTCTCGCTGTTCATATTCAGCAGCTCAACCGAATCAGAAGAGCAGTTCCTGCACTTCAGAAGGGTCAGTATACAAGAAGCAAGACTTATGTTGACGGTAATATGGCATTCGTTCGCCGTTACACACAGGGCGCTACAGACAGCCTTGCTTGTGTAACTATCTCAGGCGGTGCTACATTCAAGAACCTTCCTAACGGCAAGTATATTGATGCAGTTACAGGCGATGTTAAGTATGTTACAGACGGCACACTTACAGTATCTTCTGTTGGTAGGGCTAATATGAGAGTTTATGTTTGCTGTGCAGACGGTTTCACCGGAATTGACGGTCAGATCGGCACTAACGGCGCATATCTCAAGTAATAAAATAATGTTGTTTTTTACGGAGCAGGTTTTTCCTGCTCCGTATTTTTCTGCCCTAAACCCTCAAATGACGGATTGCAGATTTATATCCGTCAAAATTATACTTCATTTATAAATAAACATCCCGAAAGTTGCATAATGATGAATAAAAAGACAGAAAATTATGCAAATTCTACATATAAGGTTTAAAATCGTTATGACACTTCTGCAAGAATTGTACCTTTTCTTTTTTTAAAAAATGTGCTATAATATATAAAATATAGTTTCAATTTATTGTGAATTTTAAAAAGGAGTGTTTTTTATGACAAACAGCGAGTATTCGGATGTTACACCGCAGATTCATGCTCTGGCTCAGAAAATGACGCATAACTCCGTTATTGATACAGATTTATACAGTAAGTACAATGTAAAAAGAGGTTTGCGTGACCTTGACGGTAAGGGTGTTCTCACAGGTCTTACAGATATTTCTACAATCACACAGAATAAGCTTGTTGACGGAAAGCTTGTTCCTTGCGAGGGTGAGCTTCGTTACAGGGGCTATAATGTAAAGGATATCGTTGACGGTATTCTTGAGGATGACCGTTTTGGTTTTGAAGAGGTTACATATCTTCTTCTCTTTGGCGATATGCCTAACGAAGAACAGCTTAAAGACTTTAAGGAGCTTCTCGTTCAGTACAGAACCCTTCCTCAGCACTTTGTTCGTGATGTTATCCTCAAGGCCACAAGTAACGATATGATGAATTCAATAGCAAGAAGTGTTCTCACACTTTTCTGCTATGATAAGAACGCTAACGATACATCAATCGACAATGTTTTAAGACAGTGTATACAGCTTATCTCCGTATTCCCTCTTTTGTCGGTTTACGGCTATCACGCATATAATCACTATCAGCGTGATAACAGCCTTTATATCCACCGTGCAGAGCCTACAATGTCAACAGCCGAGGTTATTCTGTCGCTTCTTCGTCCCGACAGACACTATACTCCGCTTGAGGCAAAGGTTCTTGATATGGCGCTCATTCTCCATATGGAACACGGCGGCGGTAACAACTCAACATTTACAACACATGTTGTAACATCTTCGGGTACTGATACATACTCGGCAGTAGCTGCGGCACTTGCATCACTCAAAGGTCCTAAGCACGGCGGTGCAAATGTTAAGGTTTACTATATGTTTGAGGATCTCAAAAAGCATGTTAAGGACTGGGAGGACGAGGACGCTCTTGAAGATTATCTTGAGAAGCTCCTTGACAAGCAGGCTTTTGATAAAAAAGGTCTTATCTACGGTATGGGACACGCAGTTTATACAATTTCCGACCCCCGTCAGCAGATTCTTCACGGTGCTGTTAAAAAGCTTGCGCTTGCCGAAGGTCACAATGATGAATTTGATCTTTATGAGAGAGTTGAAAGACTGGCTCCGAAGGTTATCGGCAGAAAGCGTAAAATCTATAAGGGTGTTGCCGCAAATGTCGATTTCTACAGCGGACTTCTTTACAGCCTTCTTGACATTCCGTGCGAGCTTTATACTCCGCTTTTTGCAACAGCTCGTATTACGGGTTGGAGCGCACACAGGCTTGAGGAGCTTATCAACTGCGGTAAGATTATCCGTCCTGCATATATGAGCATTTCCGAAAACAAGGAATATGTTGATTTGAAAGACAGATAATACGGCGAACCGCCGTTCCCCGCTCGAGAAGTTAGTTTTACAAGTGCGAGAGTTAAATTGCCCGAGCGTATGGAAAATTGAAAGTTGAAAATTGAAAATTAAAGTCGGGCGACAGTTTGCAAAATGCAAATCATTGTCGCCCGACCGTTTTTTATATATGAAATTAACTGTTTGGTCGTGGGGCGGATAATATCCGCACTACGATTTTTCGCAACATTCATCTTAAAACAACAAAAGACCGCTCTTTTGAGCGGTCTTTAAATCTTGTGTTTTAAATTCAAAATTTATTGCAATCAGCAGAAGAATACATCCATCTCTTCTGCGTTGCCGTCGGCAACAAAGTATGCCTTGCTTTCTTCGGGCTTGAGATAGATTGAAATTTCCTTCGCATCCTTGCCGTATGTAGCCTTAACATTTTTGATTACTTCTTCAACAGGAACCTGTGCGCCTGCATATTCTACGAAGAAATTAACCTTTGTTTCAACCGGAACGGGCTTCTTTGGAGCAACCTTCTTTGGAGCTGCTTTCTTAACAGGAGCCTTTTTAACGGGTTCTGCTTTCTTAACAGTTTCAACCTTTACATTTTCTGTCTTTGCGGGTTCAGCCTTCTTTGTAGCTGCAGCAACAGTCTTAGCAGGCTCAGCCTTTGCAACAGTCTTTTTTACAGGCTCTTCCTTAACGGGAGCAGTTTTTGCAGGGGCTGTTTTTGCAGTTGTTTTCTTTGTTGTTGCCATAATAAATCCTTCTTTCAAAGTAATAAAATATTGCAGAAATAAAAGTTTTATCTTTTGTAAATATTATACATTTCAGAGTAAAAAATGTCAATAAACTGTACAAAAATTCGGCGGTTAATACATATTTGCGAAAAAATAAAATTCCTGTTAGTTGAAATGCACAATGTTATTATCTCATATTTGTGAACTATGTCGTTTTTTCTGTCAAAAAAAACGAAAAAAAGCACATCATCATTTGAAAACCTCTTGCAACTGTGCTAAAATGATAGCGATTAATTTAAGAGAGAAGAATGATTTATGGGAGAGAATTTCATTATTATTGCACAACAGGTGCTTGTACTGTTCATTTTGATTGCAGTCGGTTTTATTTGCGGTAAGAAGAAAATTATCACCGATTTTTCCGCCCGTCACATGACCGATATAGTATTGTATGTTGTGACGCCCTGCGTTATGATTTCTGCTTTTCAGCGGGAGTTCTCGTTTGAACTTTTGAGCGGACTTATAATTTGCGTTGCCTGCTCTGCACTTATTTTCGCTGTGTCAATACTTATCTGTAACCTGATTTTTCATGATAAAGATGAAAGCCGTAAGGCTGTTATCCGCTTTGCAACAATCTATTCAAACTGTGCCTTTATGTCTTTGCCCCTCCAGAAGGCAATTCTCGGTGATGACGGTTGGTTTTACGGCTCAATTTTCGTTGCAGTATTCAACATTTTTGTATGGACGCACGGACTTGTTTCAATGAGCGGTGACAAAAAGCAGCTTTCATTCAAAAAGCTTGTTCTCAACCCCGGTCTTATCGGTGTTCTTCTTGCAATTATCCTGTTTATTACAGGTTTTAAGCTTCCGTACATAATCAGTCAACCGGTTGAATATCTTGCAGTTCTGAACACTCCGCTCCCGATGCTTATTATCGGTTTTTACCTTTCACAGGCTGACTTTAAAAAGGCGTTCACTGACAAGGGCGTATATTTTTCTTCGGCAGTCCGTTTGATTGCTTTACCGATGATTACAGCGGTTGTAATGTCATTGTGCCGTGTCACACCCATAATTACCATGGCTTGCGTAATTGCCACATCAGCCCCTACCGCCGCAACAACAACTATGTTTGCGACAAAGTTCAACAAGGATGTTGAGTTGTCGGTTAGTATCGTTGCCGCAACTACGGTATTTTCACTTGCAACAATGCCGCTTGTCGTAATGCTTACGGGCATGATGAGCGGATTTAGTAGTTAATGTAAAATGGAAAATTGAAAATGGAAAATTATGGTCGGCGGTGTGCCACCGCAGACCTTTCGAGAAGATAGTTGAGATAAATGAATTGCATTGATGCCCGAAACGGTATTGATGCAATTTTTATTTTATATGAATTTAACTGTCTAATTGCAGAGGAAAACCGTGTTCTCCCGTTAGTAATGGCAGAAAATTTATGTTCTCGAATTGGGAACGGCGGCTCGCCATGTGGTAGGATTAAATAAACAATTACAATTCTACGCTCGGGCATGATATGTTTTTGATATTACAAACTGTCTGCACGAATTGGGAACGGCGGCTCGCCGTAAAAATATATGGAAATCTCGGCTAAAATTTGATATAATGAACACATAAAAATATATAATCCTTTGAGGGGGACTGTATTATGTCGAGAAATCCTATGCAAAAACAGAAGCTTTTGTATCTGCGAAAAATTCTTCTTGAAAAGACCGATGAAAATCACGGGCTGACTTCAAGTGAACTTCTGGCAGAGCTTGCGTTGTACGGAATTACTGCGGAGCGAAAAAGTCTTTACGATGATTTGCAGGTGCTTGAAAAATTCGGAATGGACATCTGCAAGAGCAAATCATCAACCGTTAAATATTATGTTGCAAGCAGAGAATTTGAACTGCCCGAGTTGAAGCTTCTTGTGGACGCAATTCAAAGCTCAAAATTCATTACCGAAAAAAAGAGCATTTCCCTCATTCATAAGCTTGAAGGGCTTGCAAGTGTTCACGACGGCAAGGAACTGCAACGGCAGGTTTTTGTTGCAAACAGAGCCAAAACAATGAATGAACGAATTTATTATTCGGTTGACAAAATTCAGAATGCAATAGCACTCAACCGCAAAATCTCGTTCAAATACTACCGTTGGGAACTCGATTTTTCAGGATCGGAGCGAATTGTCAAGCGTGAAAAAATCAGGAACGGTGGATACACGGCTTCACCGTGGGCGCTGTGCTGGGATGATGAGAATTACTATCTCATTGCCTATGACACCTGTGCCGACAGTATAAAGCATTACCGAGTTGACAAAATGGACGATATCGAGGTGCTTGACGATGAGCGTGACGGGGGAAAGACCTTTGAAAAATTTGATCCTGCAGATTATTCAAAGGGCGTTTTCTCAATGTTCGGCGGTGAAAAAGCTACGGTTAAGCTGTCGGTTGACAATGACTGCATAGGTGTTATTGTTGACAGGTTCGGCAGGGATATTTTTGTTACAAAGGAAAGCGACACAACATTCGGTGTATCGGTTGATATTATGACAAGCAAACAGTTCTACGCTTGGGTATTCGGTCTTGGCGGAAAGGTCAGAATTATATCGCCGCAAAATGTTGTTGATGAATTTAAAAAGCAGCTTAAAAATGTAAACGATTCATTTTAATTGCCATACGGTTGGCAATATTTCATATTAAAATCGTTAAATAATAATGTCTGATTCGGAAACAATCATAACAATTATCAGTAGATAAATTGATACATTATTGCGTAGAATTAAAAATCAATTAACATACAGCAGACAGCGGAATATTTAAAATTTGCACTAGTTGCAGTTTATACATTTATTTTTTGCACATTTGTCGTAATTATTGACTTTATTGTGCATAAAGTCTATTATATTGTTGCAGTGATTATTTGTGTTGTTTTTAGACACAAAATGTTTGAAAACATAATTTTTTAGAATCGGGGTTATTATTATGAGTTTTGATTTCTTGCGTTCGGCAACCGCATCCAGTTCAGCTTACAGAGTAGTCTGCGGTGAGATGATTATTGACAGCAATATGTGGAATGTTCACAACGAGGTTCTTGTGGCTGTTGTAAGGGACGGCTATATGACCGTTGAAATGGGTGCTGACACTTATTCGCTCTCAACAGGCGACATTTACTTTATTTCACCTAATCAGAGATACAAAATTAATAATACAGGCAACGCAAGAGTTGATGTTATTCTTCTTAACCTTTCAAATCCTGCATCGCTCACTCAGGAGTTTATTCCGCAGAGTCTGATCAGAGGTCTTGTAACAGGCAACTGCACTCACTTTGCAAAGGTTACGAGAGGCGACTACCGTTATAACAATCTTATTGACGATATGAACACGGTTATTTCTGCCGAGAACGAAAAGCACGAGTTCTTCCAGATTCTTGTTCACGGCAAAATGTACGACATTTTCTATATTCTTTTCTCATCGGGTCTTGTTAAGATTTGTGATGTTGAGGCTCAGGGCAAAAAGTACCGTGCTCTCCGCAGAATTACGGAATATATCAACAACAACTTCTGCGACAGCATCACTCTTGATACAATAGCTCAGACAACAGGTCTCAGCCGTTACTATGTGTCGCATCTCTTTAAGGAGCTTATGAATACAACATTTGTAAACTACCTTAACGAGCTCAGACTGACAAGAGCCGCAATGCTTCTTACCACAACGGACACTCCCGTTATCGAAATTGCAGGTATGTCGGGCTTCAACAACATTTCAAACTTTAACAGAGCATTCAAAATGTACTACGAAACAACACCTTCAAAGTACAGAAGAGCCGAGAAACAGTCATTTTAAATAAGTATTTTCAAAATAAAAAGCCGGTGCATATGCGTCGGCTTTTGTTTATGGTAATAATTTGTCCGCTTAGGTAATATTGTTTAAAAAAGGCAGTTCATTTTTGTAGAATGCTCAAATTGAAAAGAAAAGCATACCGTGGTATAATTATTATGTTTGTGACAGCGTGTTTTTTGTGCGTCATTTGTGTTTAGAAGTATTAAACGGCGGTGAAACGATGAAGTTTTTCAATAAAAATATAAACAAGGTTTTGTCGGTTGTGCTTGTTGTAGTATCCGTTTTGGTAGTTTTGCAGTTCGTCTGCTCAAACGGTACTCTCAATGCCGGAGAAACTCCGACAGAATCGGCAATGGCAAGGGTAAATCCGAATATTCGGAAGATTGTTCCGGCAACAACTGTTTCCGCAACAACCGTACCCGTTGAAACAACAACGGCAAAGCCTAAAGCAACCAAGGCAACAACTCAGCCTCAGACAAAAGCCACAAAGGCAACAAAAGCGACAACTCAGCCCGTGACAACAACACAGGCAACTGTTCCGTTTGCTACGGCAATTCCGCCAAAAGAGCCTGTTGATTACCAATCTCAATGGGACGCAGGTTATCTTGTGGCAATTGACAATCCGGACAAAACCTATGAATGCTCCAAGGTAACGCTTACCGATGAGGACAGGGATCTTCTTGAAAGGCTTTGCATGGGCGAATTCGGTTCGGGCGGTTTTATAGGAGCGGCGCTCATTGCTCAGTCGGTAAAAGATGCAATGTGCTTTGACGGTTATCCGACAGTTGCCTCGGTTATCGAGAACTGCCATTATACCGGCAGTACCAAAATCGGCACAAATCAGGAATGTATTCAGGCAGTAAGCTATATCTTTGACGAAAATAAGGATGCCGTTCAGCACCGCATTATGTATATGTATAATCCCGATATGGTTCAGAGCGCTTTCCACGAAAGTCAGAACTATATTCTGACATATCAGACTGTCAGATTTTTTGACAGGTGGGGGTATTGACGAAAATCTTTGATTTTCGTCAGCTAAATTCACGCAAGCGTGAGCTAAATTTGCAATGCAAGCTAAATTATCCTACGGATAGCTAAATTGTCCTGACGGACAGCTAAAAGTGAATTTAATTTAGCTGAAAATATGATATGCAGCAATTAAAGTCAGGAAACATAGTTTCCTGACTTTTTGATTTTCTTTGCAAATCGTAGGGGCGCTCATTGTGTCAAGTGCAACATGGTAACCACCTGTGCAAGGACATGGTATACAAATTCACA
>ERZ1026943.553-NODE-553-length-19055-cov-5.785158_pt1 | contig 19055 bp, 14 predicted proteins | sample MGYA00519461_ERZ1026943 | MGnify/ENA primary metagenome ERZ1026943 (study PRJEB26926, sample SAMN06164617) | human gut metagenome | biome: ENVO:00009003; feature: ENVO:2100002; material: ENVO:00002003 | host: Homo sapiens | place: USA | collected 2012 ...
TGACCTCCTAATATATTTATGATATTATTCTGTCTTTCTTGTTGAATCATACCAAGGTGGCGGCGGAGCCGACGGATGAGTTGCATTTCTTCGAGCTTTAGCTCGGTTGTATGGTTTTTCAATTTCCCCATCTCTCATTTCTCATCCCCACTTTTTTCTTTATCAATAGATTACTTAGAAATCATTTATTCCCTTGCATGATTTTTAAGCAGTTACAGAAAAATTCAATAGTATTTAAAAGCCGATAGTATCGTTACTTTTACTGTTTGTTACCCTTAAGAGTACTTTTACGGCGCCAATTTTCTTCAAATGTTGTATAATAAACATAGGCAACTGCCCGCAGTTTACCTGAAAAGACTGTTCCCAAGGGTGAGTCTTTGGAAGGGAGAGTGCCCGGTGAGGTTCCTCCGGTATCGTTACCCGGAAGGAAAGCAGCCGATCGCCGACCCGGACAAGGAATAGTCCCCATGAGGCCTAAGCCTCCGAAACTCTTTTTCGATTGCAGATATACCTGCCGCTTCTCCGAGCATTGTTTGTTTTGTCCGGAGGGGTCCAATGCCTCAATGAAGCTGCCGTATATCCGCCGGCGCAAGCGTACGCCTCGCAAGCACCGGTCCTCTTTTCCAAAGAAGAATAAGGAAGAAGATGCGAAAGCTCTTTCCTCCCTGCCATCAGGCCAGAGTCAGGCCGAAAAGCAGCAAGAAGAAACCTTACGTCTCTCCGCCCGTATCGGACGCCAATCTTCCCGCTCCCGCACGCTGTCAGTGTTTCCGTGGAAAAGTCATTCATGCCGTCTTTCACGTATCCCGCAGACAAGAGCCAGCCGCTGATGCAGCGGCGCGATGGAATCCGTCTTTCCTCCTTCCAATCGCAAGGGTCTCCTAACCCATGCATCTCTTTCGCAGCAGCATAGTTGATATGTTCCTGTGACTAGATCATTCCCAAACTCCAAAAATAAAGAAGCCCTCCCTGCCGGCTGCCATCCGGTAAGGAGGGTTTTTACGTGGGAATTGCGTGTGGATGGAGGCGAGGATGTGCGGTTTTCCACGAGCAACGCGAGGTTGGCATGTTTTCCCTTTGCGAAGCAAGGGAGGGTTAACTCCCTCAAACCAGCCTTCGGCTGAAGAAAAACCAGAAAAGCCTGCGCTGCTCGCTGGGCAGGCTCAGCTCCCCCACGTAAAAGAGCCATGAAGCGTAAATCTCGCTTCATGGCTCTTTCATTTCCACAATTCACTGCTGCAAGGGGGGATGCAGTGAATCATTTCATCCAGCTTGAGAGCTGGTCGATGAGGCCCTTGCAGGCTGCCTCGGAGGCCTTGATAGCTCCGGCGAAGGTGCCCTCTTCATAAGGGTTCTCAATGTCCCCTTCAAATCCTGCATATTCGGAGAGCAGGTGGATCTTGTTGTCGACGTCGCCGCCCATAGTATTGAAGAGGGCGGGGTTATCGGGGTTGTCGACGAGAAGGATGAGGTTGTAGTTGTCATAAGTCTTCCATTCGAGCGGAATGGGGACTTCGGGGGTGACTGGGAAGCCTGCAGCCTCGAGAGCGTTCTTTCCTTCTTCACAAAGTGGTTCACCTTTGCAATCTTCGATTCGGGCACTTTCTGCTTCGATGCGGTCTTCGAGGTCAGCATCCTGAATGAGCTGCCTTGCGATGAAGAACGCGGCAGGCGGCTGCCCGGTGCCGGTGTGGGTCAGAAACAGGAGTTTGAACATTGTAAGCTCCTTTCCAAGTGGAACAGAATATAAAGGGGTATGTTTTTAGTATAAAGGAGTTTTGTAAAGATTGTGTAAAGAAATAAGTAAAGTTATGGGTAAGGAAATGGGGATCAGAGAGCGGCGAGGGCCTCTTTGGCGGGCGCATAGCCCAGGGCTGCGGCTTTCGTGAAGAGCTGGCGGGCGAGGGGGAGATTTCTTTCTCCGCCAAGTCCCTTTTCAAGGAGCAGGGCTTCGCCGGTCATGCCCGGGGCGGCGATGATGTCGCCTCTTTCCGCAGATTTCCTGTACCATTTCAATGCAAGGGCATAATCCCTTTCTACACCTGTCCCGTCCTCATAGCATTTCCCGAGGAGGTACTGGCTCGTGATGTCGCCGTCTTCCGCGCCTTTCTTGAACCAGGAGGCAGTTTCCTTGTCATTCTTCGGGACGCCGCGGCCTTCCTGATAGAGGAGTCCGATGTAGCGGGCGGCTTTCATGTGGCCTAGCTTGTCAGCTTCCTTGAAATAGGCGAGTGCTTTGGCTGCGTCTTCTTCTGTCTTTCCATTATAGAAACGGAGGCCCTGGCTTAGGACTTCGCCGGCAATTTCATGCTTCTCTCCCTGGGAAAGGCCGCTTTCGTTGAAGGAAACGGGAGTGTTGTCCAGTGTCTGGAGATAGAGCCAGTCACGGATGCCCGGGATATTGTAGGCAAAGGTCCATGTGTACATGTGGTTGCCGTTCTGGAAGACGGTGTAATTGATGGCAGCGTCCTGCTTTTCGATCTGGCGCACGAGGTCGGCCATGGACTTGGAGTCAGCGTGGCTGTTCCAGAGGGGAGCAGTGGCTACTTTCGTGCCCAGCTTTTCCCAGCGGGAGACAGCGTCGTTCATGCCCGGATACGCTTTCGTGTCGCCTTCGCTGACGAGGATCCAGAGGTCCTTGTCCTTCAGCGCTTCCATTTCCTGCGTGTTCCACTGGCAGGCGACAAGGAACTGTGCGGCAAAGAGGTCCGGATACTTATCGCTGATGGCGATGTTTGCCATGCCGCCCTGGGACTGGCCGGTGCCGTAGATGCGGTTCGTGTCGACGGCGTACGTGTTCGTGACATCATGGATGAGATCGGTGACAGGGTGAGGCCCTTTGTCCAAACGTTTTCATCCGTCGTCATCATGCCGAGGGAGTCGACGAGTTCCTGTGGATACTGGACGGCAAGGACGATGGAAGGATGCTTCTTCTGCTCTTCCTCCGATGCCCAGACGGTCGCGCCGTTGCCCTGGACGAGGGTGATTTTCGGATCGCTGATATTCGTGCTGGCATCCGGGATGAAGACGAGAAGCGGGTAGCTCTTCGATTTGTCATAGCCCTTCGGAAGGTAGAGGTAGTAAGGGATCGTTGCCTTCAGGGCCGGATCAGTGTAAGTGTGCTTGATGAAACCGGAAATGTCCGGCTCAAGGACGGAAGTGTCCGTATAGACCGTCTTTCCAGCAGGGATGGTCTCCCCCCTTGGCCGTGCGGATAGGGCCGGTCTGCGTGACCTTCACGAAGAGGTCAGGCATGACGCGGTCGCTCTTCATGGACGCATCACCGTTCTTGGGGCCTTCCTTTGGAGCCGCCCTGCTTAAAGGGCATATCGGACTGCGGATTCGGGTTCTTGATATTGATGATGACATACCTGCCGGCTTCCGTGGGTTCGCCCGGGGATGCCGTGGTCGCTGCCCAGACGGAGGCGATTTCCTTTCCTTCCACGGAGAAATCTTCCACAGAGAGGGAAGTTGTCAGGATTTTCTCATGATATTCGAGAGCGATTTGGGAGACCTGCTCGCCCCAGCCATAGTTGCGGGCGAGGGAAGTGACCGAAGAAACGAGAGGGGCTGCTGTTTCAGCTGCCGGCGCAGTACTTGCCGGAGCAGGCGCTGCTGCCAGACTTGCGCCGCCTCCCAGAAGACAGAGCGCACATGCCAGTGCGCAGATCATTTTTTTCTGTTTCATGGATATTCTTCTTTCGAGCGGATGTCCGCTGTCCTCATTGTAGCACCGGGGAATATAAAAAAGTCAAGAGAAATACGTACGGGAGGAAAGGAAAGAAATCGGGAAGAAATGGGAGCCATCCGCAGGAAATCCAAAAGTGACCACTCAGCCGAATGATAGAAGTCTTACGGATATAATAAAAAAATAAAATAAAAAATCAAAAGCCATAAAAGATTAGTAAGACACGAAAAAGCCCGATCGTATCGGATTTTCTTCGATATTTTTCGTTCTTCCGGCGCGAAACTGGCCGTTTGAAATAATAGACTATTTACTTATTTTGTCGAAAATATTAAAATAAAAATGAGACATAAGCATTCTTTGTGCAATGCTTATTTGATATATATAAGGACGTTCTAGGGTGAACGATTCAAGGCGGTGAATATGGATGTTGGATGAGAAAACGATTGAAGAGCTCCATTCCTATTATGACAGGCTCCCCGGGGGCATTTGTCTGGTCAAGGCAGATGATTCCGAGGAAATTTTGCTTGCCAACGCGGAGCTTCTGAATTACTACCAGTGCGCGAACTGGCAGGAGTTCAAGGAGCTGACCGGAGGGACGTACCGGGGCATGGTGGAAGCATCCGACTATATTCCGCTGAAAGATATCGTAAGAGTGAAGGGGCAGCCGGAGGCAAATTATGCCTACTTCCAGTTCCCGTACAGGACGAGAGAAGGCCATTTCAATAAAGGAAATGCGCTCCTGATCCGCACGACGCAGAAGGGGCTCGGGGACATCTGGTCCATCAATGTCATGAAGAGCAAGTACAGCCGCGCGCCCGGTGAGACGGAAAATATCACAGGGCTCCTTGGGGGTACTGCGTTCTACAAGCGTGTCAATGAACACATCCAGATGGAAAAGATCGACGGGACCGGCGGACTGTACTGTTCTGTCTATTTCAACCTCACGAACTTCAAATTGTACAACTCCAATTACGGCATTGAGCAGGGCGACGAACTGCTCCGGAAGGTGGCGGACGTACTGCGCGCGCATTTCCCGTACTCCATCATCGCCCACTTGAATGCCGATAATTTTGCCCTCGTTGCGCCGCGTGACGGCGTCATCGAGCAGGTGGAAGCCGTCTGCCGCGAAGTCGATGAAATGATCGACAATTTCAGCATCACACTGAAGGCCGGCGTCTTCTTCCGCGACCCGGACAATCCGTCCGAATATACAGCCAACAGTGCTTTCGATATGGCCAAGATCGCCTGCGACTCCATCAAGGGCGATGCCAGCAGGAGCTGGGCCACGTACACCGAGACGATGGGGAAGAACCTCGCTGCCCGCGCGTACGTCCTGGAGAATTTCGACCGCGCCCTGAGAAACGGCTACATCAAGATTTTCTACCAGCCTGTCGTCCGCACCCTGACAGGGAAGCTCTGCGGCATGGAAGCGCTCGCCCGCTGGGAAGATCCCGAAAGAGGCAGACTCACGCCGGACATGTTCGTTCCGGTCCTTGAAGATGCCAAGCTCATTTACAAACTGGACTCCTACGTCGTCGAGCAGGTCGGGAAACGTTTGCACACGATGGAAGATTCCGGCATGCCGGTCCTCCCGATTTCCGTCAACCTGTCCAGCGCCGATTTTGATCATGTCGATCCCCTCGACGTCGTCGAAAGAGTCGTCAGGAAGTACCGCCTGCCCAGAAGTTATATTCGCATAGAAATCACCGAAAGCGCCCTCGTCAAAGACGGCAAGAAGCTCCAGCGCGAAATCGACCGCTTCAGGAAAGCGGGCTACCAGTGCTGGATGGACGACTTCGGAAGCGGCTACTCCTCCTTTAATGTGCTGCAGAATTTCCACTTCGATGAACTGAAGATCGATATGGCCTTCCTGCGCAATTTCAATGACCAGAGCCGGAAAATCATCAAATCCATCGTCCTCATGGCGAAATCCCTCGGCGTCCATACGCTCGCTGAAGGCGCCGAGACGCAGGAACAGGTGGATTTCCTCCGCTCCGTCGGCTGCGAAAAGATCCAGGGCTACTTCTACGGTCGTCCGATGAAGTATGATGACCTCCGCGTCCACTGCCGCGACAAGAACCTGCGCGAAGAAACGCGTCAGGAAGAATTTGCCTACGACAAACTCGGCCTCATCAATGTCCTCACCGGTGCGCCGGTCGCCCTCTGCGCCGTCAATGACAAATCGATGAGAATCCTCTACGAAAACGACGCCTACAAGAAAGTCCTCGAAGGCGTCAGCGTCAGCGACCTCCGCCAGGCCAATGCCAATCTGGCGGCCGACGACCTGCCGATGCACAAGAAATTTAGGACCTTCGTCGACAAAGCTGTCGACAGCATGAAGAAAGAATCGATGACCTACGTCGACAATGGAAAGTACCTGCGCGTCAATATGGAAATCGTCGCCAGGACGAACCAGATCAGCGTCGGCCGTCTGGCCCTCTACAACATCACATTTGACGATAAATTCAAGGAAACGAAGCGGTATGACGAAATCTTCAGAAACGCCATCCTCTTCTACGACGGGATCTACTATGTCCACATGGACACGGGCGTCCTCGAAGTCCTTGAGACCATTAATCCGCTCCTGAAAGCAGGTGACCGCATCCCGTATGCACGCCAGCTCATCGCGCGCTATGCGGCCCGCTTCATCCACAGGGATGATCAGGAACGCTTCATGCAGTATGCAGATGCCAAGAGACTGTATGAAATCGCGAAGGCATCGAAACGGTCCGAAGCAAACAACGTCTTCCGCGTCAAGCAGAAAGACGGCAACTACCGCTGGAAAGAATTCGACGCCATCGTTCTCTATAAATCCCAGTCCAAGGACCTTCTCCTCTGCCTCAGAGACGCCACCATGGAACGCCTCCGCGAAAGAGAAGAGAAAGTGCCTGAATTCTTCGAATCCTTCGGCTACGTGCCAAGAAATGAAACAAGGGACTACAACCAGCAGAACAGCCAGATTTTCATCAACAATGCCCTGCAGTCTTTCCTCGACTTCTCCGGCATCAAGTTCTTCTGGAAGGACAAGAACCGCCGCTTCAAAGGCGCTTCGAACGCTTTCCTCAATTACTACGGCCTGAAGCTGGAAGACATCCTCGGCAAGACGGACGAAGACATGGGCTGGCATATCAACGAAGGCCCGTACAAGGACGACGAATGGGCCGTCCTCCGTCATGGACGCGTGAAACGCCACGTCATCGGCCACTGCATCGTCAAAGGCGTACCGCACACCATTGCTGCCTCGAAATTCCCGATTTATGACGGCAATGAAATCGTCGGCCTCGCCGGCTACTTCAACGACGTCGACAAAGGACTCTGGCGCCAGGAGCAGCAGGTCAAGATCGGCCTCACCGATCCGGGCACTGGACTCTTCGGCTTCCGCGGCATGATGATGACAGGCCTCCAGTATGCGGACAACTACCGCCTCCATGGAGAAGACTTCTGCGCTATCATGCTCGACGTGCCCGACTTCGATGCCACCGTCCGCATGTACGGCCCGCAGATCAGGAAGAAACTCCTGAAACGCATCCAGAAAGCGCTTGATACCTTCGACGTACAGAAACGCGCACTCGGCCATATCGGCGAAGGCGGCAATTTCCTCTGCTTTGTCAAAGGACAGGATGCCAAATCCATCCACAAGTACCTCATCCAGCTCGCCAAGAATATCCATGAAATCACCAAGATCGACGGATACGACTGCACCCTCTACCTGCGCTATTCGACCGCATGGTGCTCCGAGTCCAAGAACCTCGACGGCATGCTGCACCTCCTCATGGAACGTCTGAATGACCAGAAACTCTAGAAACGCAGCGAATCCGACTACATCGGCGACTGCATCTCCTTCGACAGGAGAAAGTTCGACGACATGGACGAAAGAGTCGCCATGAGCGATCCCGATACATACAACCTCGTCTACCTCAACAAAGCCCTCCGCCACGACCTGGGCCTGACAGAGGATGAAGACATCACAGGAAAGAAATGCTACGAAGTCCTCGAAGGCGCCAAGAGCCCGTGCGAATTCTGCACGAACGAACGCCTCTCCAGAGACTACTTCTATAAGTGGGTCCACCACGACGCAAGAACCGGCCAGGACTACATCATGCGCGACACCCTCGTACCGTGGCGCGGCAAGAACTACCGCTTTACCTTCTCGACCTGCCTGAAAGACTACGTAGGCAAGTACCTCAAGGAGAACGGGGAAATCGTCGGAAAATCCGCAGCGAATGAAATGATCGCCATTGCCCTCGACGAAAGAGATCCCGAGCCAGCATCGACAAAATGCTCGAAAGCATCGGGGAAGCCCTCAAAGCCGACAAAGTCATGATCTTCGAAGAAGATGAAGAAAACGTCTCCGCTACCTATGAATGGAAGAAGGAAGGCGTTCCTTCCACCATCGACAAACTCCAGAAAATCCCGCGCGAAAAGGCGAAAGCCCTCTACCAGGGCTACGTCCCCAGCGAAGTTACCATCATCAACGACCCGGAAAGAATGAACAAGGCCTTGAAAGACGGCAACATCAGTGCCGTCAAAATCAACAGCCTCGTCTCCGGGCACCTTGCCATCAACAGGAAATCCTTCGGTTTCGTCGAAGTCGTCAACCCGGCACCCGACAAACTGAAAGACGCCTCCCTCCTCCTGACAGCCGTCACCAGATTCCTCAGCGTCCTCATCCGCAACAGAGACATCTACAAACGCTTGAGACAGCTCGGGAACACCGACCAGCTCACAGGAGTCATGAACAGGCACCGCTTCATGGGACTCATGCAGCACATCCCGCAAGGCGAACCCATCGCCCTCATCTGCGCTGACTTCAATGACCTCAAAGACATCAACGACACCGACGGCCACGAAGCAGGCGATGAAGCACTCAGGAAAATGGCCTGCGCCATGTGCTCCGTCGTAGACCAGAACCGCGTCTTCCGCGTAGGCGGCGACGAATTCATAGCCGTCGCAGAAGAAGTCAACCTCGACGACGTCAAAGAAATCGTCAAGAAAATGAGACAAGCCTTCGACGAACAAGGCGTCAGCGCAGCCCTTGGCTACGGCATCTTCAAAATGCCCATAGACGACATAGAAGCCGCCATCGCCGAAGTCGACCACTGGATGTACTACGACAAACGCCGCGCCAAAGAAGAACAGCACAAAGACCAGGACTTCATCCCCGACCACCTGCCGGAAAAAACCGCAGGACAGAAGGAAGAAGGAAAAGAAAACCCAGAACAGTAAAAGGAGAAAAGGATAAGACCTTCACAACAGGGGGAAGGAGATCCTTTATATCTTCAAAAAGATAAAACTTTTACAACTGGGAAAACAGAACGACCCGAGAACCGGGGGGAAAACATACAACCGGTAAAAACGAAAACCGAAAAACCGGGAAAAGCTAAGACCGGGAAACCGGGAAAAGCTAAGACCGGGAAACCGGGAAAAGCTAAAACCGGGAAACCGGGAAAAGCTAAAACCGGGAAATAAAAAACCATGCCAGACCAAAATGCTGGCATAGTTTTTTTGTGGGAAGAGAAAAGCGAACAACCTCGCTTCGCTCGCAAAAACTTTTATAAAAACCAATGAATACTGCACCTCTTTCCCGGCAACTTTAGAAAATGTATTTTCTAAAAAACCATAAAACCAGCCTAGAGGCTGAAGAAATGCAACTCATCCGTCCGACATCAGAATTTAAGGTCGGGCACCTTCCCTTCCAGGGCAAGGTCAAAGGCATTCTTCCCCGCTGAGGCAGGTCAAAACCTTCCGGATCGACGCGAATCACCTTTATCAACTGCAATGTACTGAGTCCTGATTTTCAGGGCCGTAGGCCGGTCTTAACCTTGCTCCAAGAGGAGAAGGTGGCGGCGGAGCCGACGGAAACATCATTTCCCAGCCTGTAAGGCGGCTGTATGGTTTTTAATCTCTCCTCTCTGCTGTCCGTTTTTAAGCCTTTCCTACTTTGCCATTTCCTCGACTCACCATCATAAAATTTCCTATTTCCTCAAATCACTCCCGCGGCTTGCTGTCAAAAAGTCGCATTTTGTCCAGCATGCGTGGTACATGTATGGGATTTACTAAAAATCATGATATAATAAAGAAAAAATAATTTATTTTTCTTTATAGGAGGAAATCACAAGTATGGATGACGGCCACATATGGGGCGAATTATTGATCATCATTTTGCTGGTACTGGCCAATGGGGCTTGTTCTCTGGCGGAGATTGCCATCGTAGGCGCCAGGAAGACGAAGCTGCAGGAAATGATTGACGCGGGCAGCAAGAACGCTGTCTACGCGCTGCGTCTGGCGGAGAAGAAGGAAGAACTCTTCTCCACGATCCAGGTGGGCATCACGACCATCAGCATCATCACTGGTATGTTTTCGGGCGCGTCGCTGGCGGGTCCTTTGGGGCGCGAGCTGGAGAAAATCCCGTTCCTTGCCCCGTATGCGCAGGGCGTCAGCATGGTCACCGTCATGGTGCTTGTGACGTACTTTTCATTGATTATCGGCGAGCTCGTCCCGAAATGGGTCGCGATCGCCATTCCGGAGAAAGCAGCCTGCGCCATTGCAAGGCCGATGATCCTTCTTGCGACCGTCTGCCGTCCGCTCGTGCTTTTCTCCACGTGGTCGACGAAAGTCGTCGTCAATCTAATCGGCGTGAAAATGGGCGGTGAGCAACCGGTCTCCGAAGAAGAAATCCGCGTCCTCCTCCAACAGGGGGCAGAACTCGGCACCTTCGACAAGGAAGAACCGGAAATCATCGACAATGTCTTTGAACTCAACGACCGCACCGCCGCTGACTGCATGACCGCGCGTCCGCAGCTGACATGGCTCGACCTGGAAGACACCGAGGAAAAAATCTGGAAAGACATGATGGAGACCACCCATTTCAGGCTTCCTGTCGGGAGCGGATCCCTCGATGATTTCAAAGGCCTGGCCGACCTTTCCGAAGTCCTTATGGACCAGCACCTTTACCCGGACAAACCGCTGAAGGCATCGCTCATCGAAAAAGTACGCCAGCCGCTCTTCATTCCGGAGACACTCATCCTGACGAAACTTCTCCGCTTCTTCCGCACGAAGGGCGTCCACGAAGCCGTCGTCATCGACGAGTACGGGACATTATCCGGCCTCATCACACTCCATGACGTCCTCGAAGAAATCGTGGGCGACATGCCGGGCGACAAGCAGGACATCATTGACGAGAAAAACAAATTTATCCGCCGCTCCGAAAACTCCTGGCTGGTGGAAGGGCTCTGCTCCATCGATGAATTCAGGGAATATTTCCACATCGAGGAAGAGCTGCCAGGCGAAGCGGAAGACTACTACAAGACTTTGGGGGGCTTTATCACCTACCTGCTCGGCTACATTCCGAAAGAAACGGAAAAAGCAACCTATGACCGATTCACATTCGAAGTCATGGACTGCGACAACCGCAGAGTGGATAAGGTATTGGTAACGGAAGGAACTCCTTCCGAGAAGGAGCAGAAAGAAAATGACAAAAAAAATTGATGAAGAAACCATGCTGGAGAACATAGAGAACCTCCGCAGTGAACTTTCTGAAACAAAAGGATTCCTGCAGACATACATGCTCGATCCAGATCCCGACTCCCGCCCCGCTGAAGACGAAAGACTGAAAACCGTCGTCCGCCTCGCAGGAGAAATGGAAGATATCCTGGCCCAGCTCACCGGCGGCGTCCACACAGAAGAAGTCAAAGAAGAAACTCCGGAAGAAAAAGAAGCTGCTGCTGAAGAAGAAAAAGACGAAGAAGTCATCAAAGAAGCAGAAGAATCCGAATATACCGAAGAAGCTGAAGAATCCGAATACACCGAAGAAGAACCAAAAGAAGAAGCTGATGACGAAGAAGACGAAGAGGAAACCGAAGAACCGGAAGAAGTCTCTCTCGAAGGCACTCCTGAAGAAACAGAAGAAGACGCAGAAGACGACTCCATCCCGGTAGCCCAGGACATCTCCGAACCCGCCGACGACATCAACCTCGAATACAAAACCCACGAACTCGGAACACCTGGCGAAGACGAAGACAACATCGAAGCAGACTGGAACCTGAACGAAGAAGACATGATGCCAGCCTTCCGCGCCTACGCCACCAGCGAAGAACTCGAAGAAAAGAAAAAAGAAAAGAAAGCAAAGAAAGACAAGAAAAAAGAAAAGAAAGCAAAGAAAGACAAGAAAAAAGACAAAAAGAAAGCAAAGAAAGACAAAAAGAGCAAAAAAATGAACAAAGAAGCCGGCCTCTTCGCCGACGTCAAAACATTTGAGTAACAAAGAAGAGGTCACAGGAGACGGGGATGCAGCATTTCCTGGGCCGTAGGCCGGTCTTAACCTTGCTCCGTCAGGAGAAGGTGGCGCCGAAGGCGTCGGATGAGATGTAGTTCCCAGCCTGTAAGGCGGCTGTATGGTTTTCTCATTTCTTGGCTGTCCCCGTTAGGGGAAAGTGGCGCCGGAGGCGACGAAAGGGGTTCATTTTCACTCCCTCCATCTTGCTTGTACGCTTTACACTTTCGTTCCAATTAAAGAGGATGTACGACGATCACTCGTTACTGCATCCCCTTTTTCATCTCAAAAGACAATTTGTTTCCATGAAAGAAGGAATCATTATGCCGAATTATGCCAAAGATGGCGAAGTCATGTACCACACCGGCCTGACCAAAGAAATGATAAAAGGCGCCAAATACGCCCTCGTTCCCGGCGACCCGGGACGCGTCGAAGGCCTTGCCAAAGCCCTTGATCCGAACGCCGCCTTTGTCGCCAGCCACAGAGACTTCACCACCTGGACCGCCGAAGTGAATGGACAGCCTATCCTCGTCATGTCCACCGGCATGGGCGGCCCCTGCGTTACCTTCGCCGTAGAAGAACTCGCCCGACTCGGCGTCAAAACATTCATCCGCGTAGGCACCACAGGCTCCATGCAGGAAGACCTGAACCTCGGCGACATCGTCATCAACAAAGCAGCAGTCAGAATGGATGGCGCCTCCAAAGCCTACGCCCCCATCGAATACCCCGCCGCTGCCGACATGCGTGTCACACTTGCCTTAGAAGAAGCCGCAAGGACCCTGAAGATCCCCTTCAAAACAGGCATATCCGTCTCCACCGACAGCTTCTGGCCCGGCCAGGAACGCTACGACAGCTACGCCGGCTACGTCCGCCGCGCCTACCAGGGAAGCCTCGAAGAATACCAGCACCTCGGCTGCACCAACTTCGAAATGGAAAACGCCACCCTATTCACACTCTGCGACGTCATGGGCCTTCACGCAGGCTCCGTCTGCGGCGTAGTCGCCAAAAGAACCGACAGCGAGACAGTCGCCCCGCACGACGTCTACGAAGAGGCAGAAAAAAGATTCCAAAAGACAGTCAAGCTCGCATTAAAAATGCTCACAGGACACTTTCTCGTGAGGATTTGAGGATAGAAAAAATAAATGGTACGAAAAAAGGACCTATCGAAGGTCCTTTTTTCGTTGTCAGACTGCGCTGACGCCGCTAACACTCGCCTTTCCAGGGGAAGGGCCGTAGGCCGGTCTTAACCTTGCTCTGGAAGAGAAGGTGCGCCGTATACCAGTTGGCAATGATGGTAGGAGCAAGAATGACTCGAAAGTTTGTGTACGGGGCGGATGAGTTGCATTTCCTAGGCCATGGGCCGGCTGTATGGTTTTATCATCATTTCTCTCGCTCCCACCATTGCCGCTAAAATGCCAAGGTACGCCTTCTGTTTAGAAAAGATGGGAAAGAAGGCTCTTTCTTATTACACCTTTACAACCGCCCCAAGGTGCAAATGGGAACACCAACAACCAAACTTCGTTCGAGGAAAACAAGCCAACCTCGTTCCACTCGCAGAACCTTTTTATATGAAAGAAATTAAGGGATACTACACTCTTTCCCCCGGCAACAGCTAAAAGATTAGCCGGGCCTCCTTCCTCTCCGAGGCAGGTTTTCTCGATTCTGATGGATAGTATCGAACGAGCATCATACGATTATCATTTACGGTGAACGTATTTAAATCACTATTGATAATAGCCGTTCTCGCCGTTGCGGAAGGTTTTGACCTACCCCAGCGGGGAAGGAGTACCGGACTTCAACTGTTGCCGGGAAAGAGTGCAGTATTCATTGGTTTTTATAAAAGGTTCCACGGACGAAGTCCGGTTTTCTGGTTTTGTGAGCAGAGCTCACCATCAAAAAAAGACCCTCGACGGGTCATTTTTTGATTCCTATTCTTCTATTCATATTCATACCATTACAATTTCGTCGTCATTCTCTTCACATCCACCGCATATTCTCCATAGTTGGACCAGAAGTTGATGACTTCTTCGATCGGGAAGATGGTGTTGATGGAGCGTTCGTCGGTGACGGTGAGGAGCTGGGAGAACCAGGTGTCCCGGGCGAGCATGAGGGTCTTCTTGTCCATGTGGAAGAGGAGGGCCATGTCGAAGGAGACTTGGTAGGCTCCGTGGTTGACGTTGACGTAGTCGGTGACGATTTCTACTGAATTGATCTTGCCGCCTACGGGGAATGTGCTGTAGGGGAGGTAGAATTCGTCTCTCTTCAGCTGCCCCTCGTTTCTGATCGGGTGGCAGGTGAAGCAGGTCATGCTTTCCATGGCTCCGAAGAAGGGGAGCTGTTTCGGTTCATTGGCGACTTCTATGATTCCGTCATTGAGATGGATCCGGCAGTTTCCGTAGGTACGGGAAAATCGCTCGTCTTTCGCACATTCGTAAGAAAGGAGTGTGGATCCCTTGGTGCGCGAAGGCAGCGCGCGCATGCTCTTGGTGAAGGTAGCTTCTACCATGATGGTTCCCTTTCCCCCCGGCGGGTGCCGCATCCGGTTCTATGCAGGGGAATGGCCGGCTTAATTCACGTTGGTTATCGGACTTGCCTCCAAATTTTGTGGGTGAGGCGTGGCCGCGAAGCGGAGAACCAGGTACCCGGCGATGCCGGATAGAAGTGATCCGAGGAATATGCCGACTTTCGCAAGTTCGCGGGCGTCGCCTGGAGGAAATGCGAGAAGGTCGACGAAAAGACTCATCGTGAAGCCGATGCCGCAGCAGAGTGCTATGCCGTAGACATGTGTCCAGGTCGCAGCTGCCGGCATGGGAACCAGTTTTGTTTTGACTAGGATATACATTGTCCCGAAGACTCCGACCTGCTTGCCCAGGAATAGTCCGATGGCGATGCCAAGGACCACGGGCTGGAACAGATCCGAGATCTGGAAATGACCGAGATAAACACCGGTATTCGCAAATCCGAAGAGGGGCACGATGAGGAAAGTGACCCAGTTCGTGAGGGCATGCTCCCATTCCTGTACCGGGGAGACTGTGCGCCCTTCCCGCATGCCGCGGAAGGGAATGGCGGAGGCGAGGATGACGCCTGCCAGTGTCGCATGAAGTCCCGAGCGGAAGACGCAGTACCAGAGAACGATGCCAAGCATGAGGTAGGGGATCGGACGGATGTAACCGATTCTGTTGATGTAGAAAAGGAGAGCCGTGACCGCCGCTGCGCCAAGAAGGTACATCCACGCAAGTTCCTGCGTGTAGAAGAGAGCAATGATGACGATGGCCATGAGATCATCCATGACGGCCAGAGTCGTCAGGAAGACTTTCATGGATATGGGAACCCGGGAGCCCAGGACGGAGACGATGCCTATCGCAAACGCGATGTCGGTCGCCGTCGGGATGGCCCAGCCGGAGAGATACTCAGGATAAGAGAAATTCACGATCGTGTAGACGATGGCCGGACAGATGAGCCCGAAGAAGGCCCCGATGCCCGGCAGGAAGCGCTTGGCATTCGTGTTCAGCTCGCCATGGATCATTTCCCGCTTCACTTCCAGTCCCACCTGCAGGAAGAAGATGGCCATCAGCACATCATTGATCCATAAGTGCACAGGAAGAGGACCCAGCTCAGCATGAAGGAAATGCTCGTAGTAAGGAGCAAGACCGGTATTCGCCATCACAAGGCCCAGGATTGCGGCCAGGAAGAGGAGCACTCCGCCCGCCGACGCAGATTGAAAGAAGAATAAGAGTGGATTCATAGGTTAACCTCCGATTTAGCTTCTCTTTGGAGAGAAAGGAACATTTCCGTATAAGAAAAGGATTTGTCACTTCCTATACGTACGCAACAGATCCTTTCCCTGAAAGATGGAGTTATAGTAGGGGTAACACATTCGTGTTTATCTATATCTATTTATATTATATCATCACTTTTCGATATAGCAAATTATTCGCAAATAAATTTTCAATAAAAAATCGCGAAACCCGAAGAAAAAAAGGGATTTCGCGACGATATTGCTAAAAATAGTCTTATATAGAGATTTTCTTTGTACTATTCCTAAATTCCGTAGGAGTCATGTGGAACGTCCGGCTGAAGAGCTTGGTGAAATAGCTCTGACTCGTGAAGCCGCAGTTGAAGGCGATGTCTGCCACGGAGGTGTCCGTGTACTGCAGAAGCGAGCGGCTGACCTCGAGACGGTAGTCGTTCACGAAGTCGATCGGCGAGCTTCCCATGTAAATCTTGAAAAGCGAGCAGCACTTGCTGCGGGACACCTTGCCGGCCGCGGAAATGTCCGCCAGCGTGATCTTTTCCTGGTAATGCTCGTAAATGAAATGGACCATGTCCTTCTGGACAGCACGGTCCGAGAAGGAAGGCTGCGGGAGCGCATTCAGCATCGGAGGGAATGAACGGTAGAGGTAGTAAAGAAGCATGTGGATGAGAGCCACCGTGCGGAAAGGCGCTGCCGGCTCCTTGCTGTCCTTGGAAGCCTGCAGTTCCCTCAAAAGGCGCTGCACCTTGGGTGCATCATCCGAGCCCGCAGGGATGTAGAAATACTCCCGGCTCGCATTCTGGAGGAGCGGGCGGACCAGCTTCTCCCGGATTTCCTCATTTGCCGTCAAAAGCGCAGGATTGGCCAGGATGCGCATGAATACTGTATCCTCCGGCTTCGGCAGGTTCCTGTGGATCGCTCCCGGAAGGACAATCAGCGTCGAACCCTTCTGCAGGGAAATAACGGATTCGTTCAGCTGGAAATCCAGCGTCCCGTCCAGGATCGTCAGACATTCCAGCTCGTCGTGCCAGTGAGTGATCGTTCTGTATGATTTCTGCTCGCCCTTCTTCTCCTTCTGCACATAGAAAGGCGAGGCTTTCGCACCCGGCATGGCGGGCGCGTCGGGCAGAATCGTGAATGGTTTATCCATGAAAGTCTCCTTATCCAAAAAAGCGATAGAGTACGATTGTTATAAAAATAAGTCTTGAAAAAATCTTTACAAACTTGAGTCCACATTATTATTATAACAAATATAGAAAGATTTGAAAATAAACATGAGAATTACCATCAATTCCATAAAACACCTATGGAAATTTCCAATGTATCTGTTACAATAAAATAATATATAATTTTTTCAATATTACAGACACATTGTACGGAAAATCCGCGTAAAGACAGGAGTTTTACATGTACGAAGAAACAACCATCGCAGCGATTGCGACAAGCCCGGGCGAAGGCGGCATCGGCATCATCCGCATCAGCGGCATCGACGCCTGCTGCATCGCCGATAAAATATTTCAGGCCAGGGGCGGGAAATTCGCCGAATCCACGCCATACCTCATGCGCTTCGGCCACGTCGTCAGAGGAGACAAAACCATCGTCGACGAAGGCCTTGCCGTATTCATGAAAGCGCCGCACTCCTACACAGGAGAAGACGTCGTCGAAATCCAGATCCACGGATCCATGGAAGCCCTCCGTCAGACACTCGCGCTCGTCCTTGAAAACGGCGCCGTCCCGGCAGCCAGAGGCGAATTCACGAAACGCGCCTTCCTGAACGGCCGCCTCGACCTCACACAGGCCGAAGCCGTCATGGACGTCATCGAAGCCAAAGGTGCCGCTGCGCTTTCCCAGGCAGAAAGCCACCTCTCCGGGAAACTCTCCAGCTTCGTCCACACCTGCCGCGACGAACTCACCGACCTCATCACGAAACTCGAAGTCACCATCGACTACCCGGAAGAAGACCTCGAAGACCTCACCAACGAACAGATGGAAGAAGGCCTCGTCACCATCCAGAAATCCCTCGCTGATCTCCTCCAGAGATCCGAAGAAGGACGCATTATCAAAGACGGCCTTAGGACAGCCATCGTAGGACGCCCGAACGCAGGGAAATCCAGCCTTCTGAACGCCCTTCTCCAGGAAGACCGCGCCATCGTCACCGACATCCCCGGCACCACAAGAGACACCATCGAAGAATCCATCAAAATCGGCGGCGTCCCCTTAGTCCTCATGGATACAGCCGGCCTTCGCGAGACAGACAACCGCGTCGAACAGATCGGCATAGAAAGAGCCAGAGCCTCCATGGAAAAAGCCGACCTCATCCTCGCCGTCATCGACGGATCCCAGCCGCTCACCCCGGATGACAGGAACCTCCTTTCCTCACTCAAAGGAAGAAACGCCATCGTCATCCTCAACAAATACGACCTTCCGCAGGAAACAGAAATCGAAGACGTCAGAGAACTTTCCGGAAACATCCCCTGCATCCGCCTCTCCGCCCAATACGGAAGCGGCATGGACGACCTCAAAGAAGAACTCAGAAAAATCACCGGTCACCAGGACGCAGACGCAGGAAGAGAACTCTTCCTTACCAACCTGCGCCACGTAGACCTCGTCAAGAAATCCCTGGCAAGCGTAGAAAGAGCCTTAGAATCCGTCAGAAACGGCATGCCCGTCGACTGCATCGTAGTCGACCTCACCGAAGCCTGGACCCAGATGGGCGCCATCACAGGCGACACCGTAGACGACGAACTCATCAACGGCATCTTCGAACGCTTCTGCGTAGGGAAATAAAAGAACAAAAACCAAAGTGCCAAGGTACGAACGGAAAAACAGAACTCGCTGCCCTCGTCATTCCAGAGTCCTGCACTGCTGCCGCAGCGCAGAAAAAAGCCATGGTACGATTTAATATCTAAAAGCTCTTTCTTATTACACCTTCAAAACCGCGGCGGAGCGCGAAGGGGGAAACAAGCAAACTTTGCTGACGCAAGCGGAAAACATGCCAATCGAAAGATGTTCATTGCGTTTTTTTCGAGCGAAGCGAGGTTTAAGGGTGTTAACCTTGCTCCGAAGGAGAAGGTGGCGCCGGAGGCGTCGGATACAGCAGTTCCTCAAGGCGTCAGCCTTGGTTGTATGGTTTTCCAATCCTTCCAATCTTTTCCCATCCCTTTCAATCTTCCATCCAGAGGATGTCCCTTTCATCCTCTTTTTATTTTTCCCCGAATTGCAATAATAAGTTGAACACCCGGCGAACCTTTATGCAGTAAGTGCTGCAAGCATTTCTTCCCTAAAGCACTCCTCGGGTGTCTTATAGCCGAGTATTTTTCTTGGCAGGGTGTTGGCCCAGC
>ERZ1026943.555-NODE-555-length-19017-cov-4.441831_pt1 | contig 19017 bp, 14 predicted proteins | sample MGYA00519461_ERZ1026943 | MGnify/ENA primary metagenome ERZ1026943 (study PRJEB26926, sample SAMN06164617) | human gut metagenome | biome: ENVO:00009003; feature: ENVO:2100002; material: ENVO:00002003 | host: Homo sapiens | place: USA | collected 2012 ...
ACGAGATGCTCAGGAGTCTCGTGGGCTCGGAGATGTGTATAAGAGACAGTACCTATATCCCGGCACTGTCTCTGGGTCTGCCCAGCCTGATGGGCCTGATCTGATCGCAGGCTTTGCCCCGTAACTCAACAATAGCATAAACAAAAACGGCACCGCTGCCCAAAGGGAAAAACCCGGGCGGCGGTGCTGTTTTTGCTAAGGTTCCAGATACACTTTAGGGTATTGAAGCAACCGGTTTCTGCACAATACCTAACAAATAATTCCATAGTTTTTGCTTCCTAATGATTGTCTTGATTTAGTAACTTCATGGAATAATCGTAAAAATCACTCAATTCCTTATATGTTTGTATCTTATTTTTGCGTTTTAGATAATCAGCATAAAAGGCAAAGAAGCAAGCAAGGGCAGCACCAATAATCATCAATCCGTATCCCCATAGGGTACTTCCACCATTTAGCGTAATGATAAGACCAGTTACCGCAATAAGCAGTCCTATAATCATAACCAGGCCGCTTTGGATCAGTTGTATTGCATCTTGGGGGGATTTATTTAGAGTTGTGTTGGCCACTTCTTTTTTCATCGTTTCTATATCTCCTTTCATAAGGTCATCCAAAGAAACGGAATAAATGTCGCAGAGCATAATTAGATTGTGAACATCAGGATAGCTCCTTTCATTTTCCCAACTTGAAATTGTTTGCCTTGAAACATCGAGGAGCTCCGCAAGTTTTTCTTGGCTAAAACCGCTTACGGTTCTCAGTTCTTTTAGTCGTTTACTTATGTACATCGCATTTGTTCCTTTCTTCTGTACATTCTTTATAACACATTTCCGCAAAAATACGATCAAGTTTACTTTCCAACCACCGTCAAAATCTCTTTACATAGGTGTTTGAAACGCAGAATCAACAATGTTTTTTATACCACCAGAGCGCCTATAACACCGTGGGAAAGCAGGCGGCGGCCTTTATTGCAGACTTTTTTGATAGCGCTTCCTGCTGAACATGCCGCCAAATTTTTTCAGCCTTTCTTCCTGCCGGGTCTTGCAGGCGCTCTTTTTTTGTGGTACCATGCCCTACAAAAGCAAAAATGGCCGCAAGCGGCAGGGGAGCCCCCTGACCATGCAGCCAACAACAGGAAGGGCACATCATGAAATTTTTCAGTCTCGAAAATCCAATCTGGAAGTTTATCGGCAATTTGGCGGATTTTTTCCTTTTGTCCTGCCTGTGGTATCTCTGCTGCCTGCCGGTGGTAACGGCGGGTGCGGCCACAACGGCGCTGTATTACGTTACCTTAAAGATGGCCCGCGGGCAGGAAGGCCAGCTCATTCCCGCGTTTTTCCATTCTTTTAAGCAGAACCTCAAGCAGGCAACCGCGCTGTGGGTGGGGTACCTGGCGGTTGGCATCCTTCTGGTACTGGATCTGGTGATCTGCCTGCAGACCAGTTCGGTGTTTGCGGGGGCAATGTTTTTTACCAGCGTAGTGCTGCTGGCCTGTTGGGCGCTGTTTATCACCATGCTGTTCCCGCTGGTTGCCCGGTGCGATAACACCATCGGCGCGCTGTTCAAGATGGGCATTGCCATGGCGCTGCGCAATGTAATGCCTGTTCTGGCCGCGCTGATGGTCACCGTAGCATTTTTTGCTGTGGGCGTTTTTGTATTCTGGCCGGTGCTGCTGGTGGCGCCGGGGCTGGCGAGCTATTGCAACGCCTTTTTGTTCAACCGCATTTTTGATAAATATGGCATGACGCTGGAATAACTGCACAATAAAATACGGTTTGGTTACGGCACTCCGTGCGTTACCCGTTATCCCGCAGGTGGGGGTGGATGGGCAGCCCGGAGTGCTTTCTGTATTCACGGGGGGAACGCCCGGTGCTGGCGCGGAACAGATCCTTGAAATAGTTGCTGCTGCCAAAGCCGCACAGCATGGCAATTTTGGTGATGGAGTTATCTGTCATCAACAGCATCTGGGTGGCCTGGCGCAGCCGGATGTAATTCACATGCTCTTTGAACGTCTGCCCGGTGATCAGCCTGAACTTGCGGGAAAAATAGGTGGGGCTCAGGTTGCAGTATCCGGCCACTTCTTCCAGCGTTAAGGGCTGCTGGTAATTCAGCGCAATGTATTTTAGCGCGCGCTCAATGTCGGCGCTGTAGCCCTCTTTGGGAGACATGGTTTCATGGCTGAAAATGCCGTTCCGCAGCAAAAGCAGCACCAGATGCAGCGATTCCAGCTCCAGCACCTGCTCCGAATATTTGCGCGGCAGGTCGTTTTCCAGCAGCATCTGGTCCAAAAGAGCTTCTACCATCGTGCGGGTCTCGGCGTTCAGGATCACCTTGCAGGAACGCTCCAGCGCCTGCTGTACTTCGGTCGGGTCGCCACGCATCATGCCGGCAAGTACATCTGCTTTACAGAACACGATAATGCGCTCGCAGCTGGTTTTGCCCTCGTAGCGGGTGCTGTGGGGGTCGCCCGCAGCCACAATAAACAGGTCGCCCGCTTCCAGGTGCCACTGGCCCTGGTTGACGGTGTAGGTGCAGGTGCCGCTTTTCAGGTAAAAAATTTCGCAATAAGTGTGGGTGTGCTCGTAAGACATGCGGAACACCGGGCCGTGCAGAGCACGCTCTACATAAACATCAACAGTTTGCTGCTCCAATTCTTCCGCCGTGCGGGAGTTGGAGTCGTTCTCCATCGGTTCGCGTTCGGGACTCATTGGCAAAGACGTCCTTTCATAAAGTTGTAACTTTTAGCATTGTGCATAAATTGGCGAAAATAGGTTTATGTATTATGGATATATATAATACACTTTTTTGGGGGAAAGTCAAGAAAACTGTGTTTTGTAGCAAAAACTGCATATTTTTTTAGTATTTTCGGTGCTTTCCAGCAGGTATAATGACAGTGTTGAAAGAAAGACGGGGTGCACACCGCCTGAATAAAAAATGTTAACGGCAAAGCTGGTTCATCGCTTGCCCAGCCGCCGTTCCACTGCTTGACATTAAGGAGAACACCATATGAAAAAGAAAATTATTGCAGCCACAATGGCCGCCGCTATGTGCGTAAGCCTGGCAGCCTGCGGCGGCAGCACCGCCTCTTCCTCCGCCGCTGAAAGCACCGCTTCCTCCACTGCCGAAAGCACTGCATCCTCTACTGCAGACGCTGCTTCCACCGGCGATGAAGAAGTTGACCTGCGCATGGCATGGTGGGGTTCTCAGGACCGCCATGACCGCACCATCAAGGCCATCGAGCTGTATGAATCCCTGCACCCGAACGTAAAGATCGAGTACGAGTATTACTCCTTTGATGACTATTTCACCAAGCTCAAGACCCTGGTTGCTTCTGACCAGGTGTGGGATATTTTCCAGCTGGGCGGCAACTTCCCCATGTACATGGACAAGATCTATCCGCTGGATGACTACATCGCTTCCGGTGTTGTGGATGTTTCCGGCATCGGCGATGCCAACCTGAAGACCACCCAGGATACTGAGGGCCATCAGCTGGGTATCTCCAACGGCCTGAACTCTTACGGCATTGCTTACGATCCCGACATGTTCGCTGAAGCCGGCGTTGCAGAGCCCACCGACACCTGGACCTGGGATGACTACGCAAACGCAGCCAACACCATCCATGAAAAGCTTGGCATTTACGGCTGCTCCTCCATGCTGACCTCTGAATTCATCGCTGGCTGCTCCGTTTACGTTGCACAGTATGGCGATGTTGGCCAGTACAGCTTCTTTAACCTGGATCTGACCGGCATGGGCTTCGATGACCCCCAGATGCTGACCCCCTACATCCAGATGCGTGCAGACTCCATCAAGAACGAGGTTTACCCCGATGCCGGTGCTTCCGCTGAGATCACCAACATCGAAAACGACTTCCTGGTAACCGGCGAAGCTGCAATGGCTTGGGTTGCTGCCAACCAGTTCCCGACCATGTACAACGTCTGCCAGGATCAGGGCCGCACCCTCAAGCTGGCAACTCTGCCCCGCATTACCAGCGATGGCCCTTCCGGCGCTGTCATCCAGTCCTCTCAGATGCTCTGCGTCTCTCAGGACAGCCAGCAGAAAGAAGAAGCTGCTAAGTTCATCAGCTGGTTCGAAAATGACCCCGACTGCAACAACATCCTGCAGGGCGAGCGCGGCATTCCTGTAAACGCTACCGTTCGTGAGACCCTGTCTGCCAACGCTACCGAAGGCCAGCAGATCATGTACGACTTCATGGACAAGGTTTCTAAGTTCAAGATGCCGGACAAGGTCAACGTGCTGAGCCCCGACGGCCAGGACGAGGTTGTTGATAACTACCGCAACTACATCCAGCAGGTTGTTGACGGCCAGATCACCGCAGAAGAAGCTGCCCAGAAGACCTATGACGATGCAGCTGCACTGTTCACTAAGTAAGTTTTAACACAAATTCATAATGCTCCGGGCGGGCACGGTCAGGAAGAAAGGGCTGTGCCCGCCCTTTTTTGAAAGGGAGGTATTCTTTCGTGAAAGGTCAAACTTCCACCTCGGCACTGAAAAGGTTCATGAACAAAGATAATACCGTCGGCCATGTGTTTGCGTTCCCGTTTATCTTTGGTTTTGTCTGCTTTTCCCTGATTCCGGTGTGCATTTCCTTTTATTATGCATTCACCAACTACTCGCTCGGCTCCAAAACCGCAGCATTTATCGGGTTCAAGAACTTCCTGCGCCTGTTCCAGGACGAGGTTTTCCTGAAATCTCTGGCCATCACCTTAAAATACGTTTTGATCTCTGTGCCGCTCAAGCTGACTTTCGCTTTGCTGGTGGCGTACCTGCTCACCCGGCCCAGCCGCATGGTTACGTTCTACCGTTCACTGTACTACCTGCCATCCCTGGTTGGCGGCAGTGTGGCCGTTGCCCTGGTGTGGAAACAGCTGTTTGCCCGCAAAGGTCTGTTCAACAGCGTGCTGGCCAACATGGACATGAGCACCATCAACTGGTTCGGCAACCAGAAACTGGCGCTTTACCCGCTGATTTTGATGTCCGTCTGGCAGTTTGGCTCTTCGATGATTATTTTTGCCGCTGGCTTAAAAGAAATCCCTGTCAGCTATTATGAAGCTGCCAGGATCGATGGCGCACGTGGATACCAGAGCTTCTTCCGCATCACGCTGCCCTGCCTGTCTCCCATCATTCTGTATAACCTGATTATGCAGACCATCTCTGCTTTCATGGCATTCACCCAGGCTATGATCATCACCAACGGCGGCCCCAACAACAGCACCATGCTGTACGCCCTGTACGTTTACAACCAGGCCTTCAAGTACAATGATATGGGTTACGCCTGCGCCATGTCCTGGTTTATGCTGGTGGTTATGGGCCTTATCACGTTCATCATCTTCAAAACATCCAAGTTCTGGGTGTTCAGCGAAGCAAACTAAGCAGGGAAGGAGAGTACGGTTATGCATAACAGAAAAGCAGTCACCAAAGTACTGTATCACGCATTTGTCGTTTTGTTCGGTTTTATGATGGTTTATCCCGTATTGTGGATGATCAGCGGCTCGTTCAAGGGCAACGCTGAGATCCTGCGCGGCACCCTGTCCCTGATCCCGAAAGAGCTGAAGCTGACAAACTATGCCACCGGCTGGAAAGGCTTTGGCGGCACCACCTTTGCAACCTTCTTTACAAACTCCATCTTCATTACGGTCATTGCAACCTTCGGCACCGTCATCAGTTCCTCTCTGGTGGCCTATGCTCTGTCCCGTGTGCGGTTCCGCGGCCGCAAGTTCTGGTTCACCTGCATGCTGGTCACCATGATGCTGCCCACCCAGGTCATCATGATTCCCCAGTATCTGATTTATTATCGCCTGGGTCTGGTTCCCGGCTATGTACCCCTGATCCTGCCTTACTTCTGCGGCCAGGCGTTCTTTATCTACCAGATGATGCAGTTTATGCAGGGCATCCCCAAGGATCTGGACGAAGCCGCTACCATTGACGGCTGCAGCAAATACCAGATTTACAGCCGCATCATTCTGCCGCTGATGAAACCCTCCATCGTAACCACTGTTATCATTCAGTTCTACTGGAAGTGGGACGACTACATGGGCCCCCTGCTTTACTTGAGCCGCCCGCAGTCCTATACGGTATCCATCGCCATCAAACTGTTTGCCGACTCTGCTTCCACCACGGACTACGGCGCAATGTTTGCTATGTCCACCCTTTCGCTGATCCCCGTGTTCCTGATCTTCCTGTTCTTCAACCGCTATCTGGTTCAGGGCATTGGCACCAGCGGCCTGAAAGGCTGATGTTTGTATGAAAACCATCCAGAACCCCATCCTGCGCGGCTTTTGCCCGGACCCCTGCATGATCCGCACCGGGGACGATTATTACATTGCCACATCCACCTTTGAATGGTGGCCCTGTGTCAACCTGTACCATTCCAAAGACCTGGCCCACTGGGAGCAGCTGCCAAGCCCGCTGCGCGAACCCGGCCAGATGGACCTGCGGGGGGACCCCAACTCCGGCGGTATCTGGGCCCCGGACCTGAGCTGGGATGGGCAGTATTACTACCTGCTTGTCACCAACGTGACCACCAAAAAGGGCCGTTGGTACAACACCCATAACTATATGAGCCGTGCCGCTTCCATCACAGGGCCGTGGAGCCAGCCGGTGTACTTGAACAGCATCGGATTCGACCCTTCGCTGCTGCATGATACCGACGGTAAGTGCTACCTGGTCAATATGGTCAACGGCTTCAAAGGCGTGCTGGTGCAGCAGATGGACCCCGAAACCGGCGCCCTGCTGGGCGAACGCCGCAAGGTATACAGCGGCTCCGGCATCGGCTGCACCGAAGGTCCCCGCATCTATCACATTGGCAGCTGGTACTATCTGGTTGTGGCCGAAGGTGGTACTGGGTACTCCCATTGTGTCACGATTGCGCGGTCGGACAACGTGTTCGGCCCCTATGAGACAATGCCGGACAACCCGCTGCTGACTTCGGATCAGAACGATCTGACCGCCATCCAGAAATGCGGCCACGGTTCCTTTGTGGAAACGCAGAACGGTGAATGGTATATGGCACACCTGTGCTCCCGCCCGAACTCTGCCCGCGGCAGCCTGCTGGGGCGCGAAACAGCGCTGCAAAAAATCACCTGGCAGGATGGCTGGCCGCGGCTGGCCTGCGGCGGAAAAATTGCCCAAAACGCCGTGCCCGCCCCAAAAGATTTGCCAGAAGTGGAGCTGCCCGCAATGGCGGAACAGGATGACTTTGACGTTCCGGCCCTTGTCCCCGGCTATGCCACGCCGCGCACCCCGCTGGGCGATTGTGTGAACCTGACCGTCCGCCCCGGCTGGCTGCGGCTGACCGGGCAGGAATCCATGAACTCGCTGCACCATGTCACCCTGGTGGCCCGCCGCCAGCAGGAGCACGAAATGCAGGCCGAGACCCGCATGGACTTTGCCCCCGTCTGCCCGGAGCAGATGGCCGGTTTTACCTACTGTTATGACAGCATGAACTTCTACCTGCTGGGCAAGACCTGCGCCGAGGATGGTACCCCGGTGCTGGAACTGTTAAAAAGCGATACTGGTGTGGTGGAAGATGTGTGCGACCCTGTTTCCGTGCCGGATGGCACGCTGGACTTTAAGCTGACCACCACCCCGGACGGCGGCATGGCGCAGTTCTATTACCGCCAGCCGCAGGGGGAGTGGCAGTCCATCGGCCCGGCCTGCCCCACCGATATTTTGACGGACGAGCACTGCCGCGGTTTTACCGGGGCGCATGTGGGTGTGTATGCCCACGATATGGCAGGGCTGCATAACCATGCCGATTTTGATTATCTGAACGTACATTTTGAAAGGTGAGCTCCCATGATGCAGGCAAACACCGGCGTCCGGTTTGAAACCAAAGACCCGCTGCTTTCCCAACTGGTCAAACAGGCGGAAGAAAAGTGCCGCCTGAACATTAAAAACTTTGGCGGCGACCCCGTTCTGGTTGAGGGCGGCGGCTATGAAAAAATCTGGCTGGAAACCCAGCCCATGGGCGGCGCAATGTATGCCAGCCGTGATTTTGCCACCGGCCTGAACAACAGCCTGATGTTTATGCGCCACCAGCGTGCGGACGGGCGGATTCCCGGCAGCATTGCGGTGATTGATGGCAAAGTGGTGCCGCAGTTCAACAAGTTCCAGGGCTTCTGCTTCCCGGAACCGGCGCTGGATCTTTACTATCTGGGCGGCAAGGATGCCGAATACCTGGCCCAGCTGGCCAAAACGCTGGAAGCGTTTGACGCCTACCTGTGGCGTGTACGCGATTCCGATGGGGACGGCTGCCTGGAGACTTGGTGCAAGTACGATACCGGCGAAGACCACGCCATGCGTTACGCCGATGCCCCCGACCCGTGGGAGGAGGAAAACCCGCCCCAAGGCTGCACAGCGGTGCCCATTGCCTCGATGGATGTGATGAGCTATTCATATGCCTGCCGCGAAACATTGGCGGAAATTGCACGAATCAGCGGCGATGCCGAGGCACAGGCCCAGTGGGCCGCCAAGGCCAAAGCCGTGCAGGACAAGATGGTGAGCTACCTGTGGGACGATGCCCGCGGCGCGATGTTTGACCGCGACAAAAACCACAACCAGATGCCCACCCTGATCCACAACACGCTGCGCTGCATGTATTGGCACAGCCTGCCGGATGCTTTGGCGGAGCGCTTTGTCAAGGAGCACCTGCTGAACCCGCAGGAGTTCTGGACCAAAATGCCGCTGCCCAGCGTGGCCGCCAACGACCCGCTGTTCCGCAACGTGACCACCAACAACTGGAGCGGCCAGGCTGAAGCGCTGACCTATCAGCGTGCCATCCGTGCGCTGGAAAATTACGGCATGTATGAGCTGATTCCCCAACTGGGGCAAAAGCTGATGCAGGCCATTGGCCCCCAGTGCCGCTTTGTGCAGCAGTATGACCCCTTTACCGGCGAACCTTCGGTCATCTGTGAACCTGGCCAGCCCCCGCAGGATGCTTACGGCCCGGCTATGCTCTCGGTGCTGGAATACACCGCCCGCATGTACGGCGTAAGCCTGGTGCGGGATACCGTAGTGTGGGGCACCTGCCCGCTGGAATGCCGCTATACCCAAGCCCTGAACGGCCGCAGCTGGGAGATCGTGAACAGTGGTCACGAGGCAGAAGCCTTTGTGGATGGCCGCAAGGTGTTCACCGCTGGCCCCGGCCTGCGCATTACCACCGACCTGGATGGCAATATTCTGGGCACGGCCTGCTACCTGCCGGATGCAGACCCCGCCCAGGTGATGCCGCAATAAACACTATATAATAAGGAAGCGAACACGATGGAATACCTGTATCCCGGTGGGCTGGCCAAAGCCATTACGTTCAGTTATGATGACGGCCAGGTATATGACCGCCGCCTGATCGAAATTTTTAACCAGGCGGGTTTCAAGGGAACCTTCCACCTGAACTCCGGCAACCTGGATAAGGACGGCTATGTGCAAAAGGCCGAGCTGCCTACCCTGTACGCCGAGCACGAAATTGCCTGCCATGGTGTGACCCACCGCCACCCGCGCCAGATGAACCAGACTGAATGGCTGCGGGAAGTGTGGCAGGACCGCCTGACGCTGGAAGAACTGACCGGCGGTATTGTGCAGGGCATGAGCTATGCCTTTGGCGAATACTACCCCGAACAGGTGGAAGCGCTGTGCGCCATGGGCATCCAGTACAGCCGCACGGTGGAAAGCACCGGAAGTTTTGCCCTGCCGCAGGAGCTGCTGCGCTGGAAACCCACCTGCCACCACAATGATAAACTGCTGGAACGCGCAGAAAAGTTTTTGCATGTTCCGGGATATGAAAAAATGCCGCTGTTTTATATCTGGGGCCACAGCTTTGAATTTGAGCGCGAAAAAACCTGGCCCCTGATGGAGCAGCTGGCAGAAAAGCTGCACGGCGCACAGGATATCTGGTATGCCACCAATGGCCAGATTGCAGATTACCTGACCGCGCTGCGCAGCACGCGCGAAAGTGCAGACGGCAAGCGGCTGTATAACCCGTCGGCACAGCCCATCTGGTTTGTGGCCGATGGCAAGGTGTGCGTTGCAGAGCCGGGTAAGCTCTGCGAAATTTAAGAAGCTGTTTTATCAGCATTGCGCACCGCCTTTATTTGGTGCCTCCTGCTGATAAAAAACGACTTCTAAGGTGTATCTAAAAACAAAATGACGATTGCTTGTGAAGATTATCCGGGCTTTCGGCTCTGTTGGTACACCCTGAATACTCCCCAAGGAGGCCAATCATGATTTATGATATTTTGCAATATGGTGCCGTGGGTGATGGCACCACAAACGATGGCCCTGCCATCCAGAAAGCCATTGATGCCTGCGCGGCAGCCGGCGGCGGCCGAGTGCTGGTGCCGGGCGGCCATATTTACAAATGCGGTTCCATTTTGCTGCACAGCCATGTGGAGCTGCACCTGGAGCACGGCTCCCGCCTGAAAGCCAGCGAAAACAAAGAGGACTTCTTGGAAGTGGAAGCTGCCTACCGCGACCATTACCGCGATACATCGCTCAAAGTGCCCTCTTACGAAAACTGCGAATATGACGGTGAGCCGAAGAATTATTTCATTATGGCTAAGGATGCCGAGGATGTCTGCATCAGCGGCAGCGGCGTAATCGATGGCTCCGAAGAAAACTTTTACGGCGAGATCGATCATAACTTTATTGAGGGAACCTATTACCCGCGCATTCCCATGCTGCTGATGAAAGGTGTGCAGCACCTGACCATCCGTGAAGTCACCCTGACCCGCAGCGCGTTCTGGACCGTGCATATGGTGGGCTGCCAGGATGTGCTGATCGATGGCATCCGCATTTTGAATAACCTGAAAATGGTCAACTGCGACGGCATTGATCCCGACCACTGCCGCAATGTGCGCATCAACAATTGCCATATTGAATCCGCCGATGACTGCATCGTGTTCAAGACCACTGAGAAAAATGCATATCTTGGCCCGTGTGAGAACATTGTGGTTTCCAACTGCACGCTGACCTCCACCAGTGCCGCTATTAAGTTTGGCACCGAGAGCGTTTCGGACTTCCGCAATATTACCGTCACCAACTGCGTTATCTCCCGCACCAACCGCGGCATCTCTCTGATGCTGCGTGATGGCGGCAACATTGAAAACGTGACCTTTGCCAACCTGCACATCAACACCCGCATGTTCTCTGACCAGTGGTGGGGCGAAGCCGAAGCCATCTGTGTGACGGCGGTGGACCGCAAACAGGGCAACAGGGCGGGGCATATCCGCAATGTACATTTTGAAAACATTAACTGCAGCGGCGAAAACGGCATTTTCCTGCACGGAAGCGAGGGCAACAGCCTGGAAGATATCTCGTTCCGCCACATCCGGGTGGACATCCGCAAGCAGACCGCATGGCCCATTGACCATTGGGACCTGCGCCCCAGCGAGGTGCCCGGCATGATTCCCGGAAAAGTGAATGGCTTTACCTGCGTACATGGCAAAAGCATCCGCTGCGAGGACGTCGTTATCCGCAAAGACAGCTCGATGGACCCGTGGTTCGATCAGGATTTCTGCTGGCAGGACACCGAGAATGTGACTGTGGTAAAGTGATGATATACAGCGGCAAAATGCCTGTTTGGCGGCCGTAAGCCGCTGTTAATATTCAAAAGGCAACACCGCACAATTCCCGCCTAGCGGCTTAAGCACCGCTTCGGCGGGAATTGTGCGGTGTTGCCTTACGTCCGTCGGGCGGCCAAGGACGCTATCTCTTACATATGGGGATTGGGTTATTGCATATTTGTACTGCGGTAAGGTTTCTCCACGGCGGGGGCGTTACAAACTTGACAATTTATACCAACCTTTCCCATGCCGCAAAATTGCCCCCAAAATTATCCGCCCAACCCGTGACAGAAAAACTGGAATCCGCTATAATAGGGGTAACCGCAAATCCACATTGCAGGCAACTGCAAGAAAGGGAACCCGATGAACCAAACAACAGCAAACGCCGCAGCCCTTGCGCTGGTTGGCGCACTGGCATTGCAGCTGGCCGCCTGCGGCACGGCGCAGCAGTCTGCCCCCGGACAGGCATCCACTCAGCCGGAACCCGTTACCCTGACCATGAGCTGGTGGGGGGACGATGCCCGCACTGAAACCTACCAGCAGGCCATCCAGGCATTTGAGGCAAAACTGCAATATATTACTGTAGAAACCATCTACGGCACCGCCGCTGACGAGGATCAAACCGCCGATGTGATGCAGGTGGACTGGACCTGGCCGGGCCAAAATGCTGAGCAGTTTGTTGACCTGAACGAATATAGCGATGTGATCGATCTGGAGCAGTTCAGCCAGAGTGCGCTGGATGCCTGCACAGTGGATGGCGCTTTGCTGGCTGTGCCAATGTCGGTGACAGGCCGCATTTTTTATTGGAACACCTGCACTTTTGAACAGGCAGGGATCGATGCGCCCAAAACCTATGAGGAGCTGCTGACCGCAGGCAACACCTTCCGCGAGGTGCTGGGGGAGGAATATTACCCCCTGGCCATGGATGCAGCCGCCCGCATGAACCTGATGGTCAGTTATCTGGAATCTACCACTGGCAAAGCGTGGGTGGTGGATCGCCAGCTGCAATATTCGGCAGACGAGATCAAAACCGGGCTGGAATTTTTGCAGGCGCTGGAAGAAAACCATGTCATGCCCACCCTTGCCGCCCAGCAGACAAACGGGACGCTGGACCAGACCCCCATGTGGCAGAACGGCCAGTACGCCGGTACCTTTGCCTGGGATGCCGACGCAGAAACCTACCGCAGTGCGTTAAAAAATGCCAGCGGCTTTTTGGTAGGGGATGAGATCGCCTTTGGCGGGCAGGCCAACGGCGGATTTTCTAAAGTATATCTGGCCCTTGCCATCAACAGCAGCTGCCAGCACCCGAAAGAAGCGGCGATTCTGGTCAACTTTTTGCTGAACGAGGATATGGGGGCTTCCATCATGGGCACTGCCTGCGGTTTGCCGGATTCCGTCACTGGCCGTGCGGCTGCCACAGCGGCAGGCCTGGTGAACCCGCTGGTGGTGGAAGCCAACAACCGCATGATGGCTTTTGTGGATTTCCCACTTGACCCCGCATTTGAAAGCCCGGCTCTGGCCGCTGTGCCGGACGGCTTGTACGCCGCCGTATTGACTGCCTGCAGCAACGGAGAGCTGACAACAACCCAGGCCGCCGAACAGCTGGCGGAGGGGATAACGGCTATGCTGGATAGAACCGTGGCGGAATAAGCGGCTAAAAGAGCAAGGCAATATCATTCTATCATGCCGCAAGCGTGAAAAGTGTTTGTAGGGGACGATGCTTGCTGCCCCGATAACACTACCAGATAAAAATAAAGCTCTCCCTCTGGCCATGCCGGTTTGATCCCGTATATCTGGCCGCCGAGGGAGAGTTTTTTCTTTATTTCTTGAAAGTGGGAAAACCGTTTGAAACAAAATAAGAATATGCGCTTGTACGTACTTCTAAAGCGTAAAGTAAACATACTTTACAAACGATATATCGACAAAAACACGGCAAAGAAATGACCCGCCAACCGGCCCCTGCACAAAGCACCTTTTGTAAAAGGCTTTGCACGGCCAACTCTGCTATCTTGCTGTCTTCGCATCCTCCCGATCCATCCGTTTCAGCTCCGGCAAAACGGTAATCAGCATTACAATAAAGCACAAACTGCCGCCGATCACGTTGGAAACCGGCTCCGCAGCAAACACGCCGTCGGTGCCCATGCCAAAAGCATAAGGCAGCAGGTAGGTGAGCGGCACCACAATGATGACCTTGCGCAGCAGCGAGAAAAACACCGCGTGGCGGCGCTTGTTCAGCGATTTGAACACTGTCTGGCCCACATATTGCAGCAGCATAAAACCAAAGGTGGAAAAATACAGCTTCATGGCGGGGATGGTATCCGCCTGCAGGGTGGGATCGCTGCTGAAAATGGAGATGAGGAAGTGCGGTGCCAACAGAATGACCGCCCAGATCGTAAGGGTGTATACCAAAGCCATCAGGGCCATGGAGACGGCGGCGCGCAGCACCTTGCGGGGGCGGCGTGCGCCGTAATTGTAGCTGATAATGGGGGAAGAGCCCTCGGTAATGGCATAAATCGGCGTTTCCACCATCTGGCGCACGCTGGAAATGATCGTCATGACCGAGATGTACACATCGCCGCCGGTCACGGACAGCACATTGTTGCAGCAGATCGTCACCACGCTGTTGGTCAGCTGCATGATGAAGCCCGCTGTGCCAAGGCTGACGATATCGCCGATGCAGCGCCTGTTGGCGGGCAGCTGACGCAAGGGCAGCGGCTGCACGCGGTAATCCGACTTGCAGCGCAGGAAATACACCACAAACGCCGCCGAAAGCAGCTGCGAAAGCACCGTGGCAGCCGCCGCGCCGCGGATGCCCATGTCCAACACAAAGATAAACACCGGGTCCAGCACCAGGTTGGCCGCTGCGCCGATCACCACGCTGAGCATACCGGCTGTGGCATAGCCCTGCGCATTGATGAACGGGTTCAGCCCTGTTGTGAGCATGGAAGGGTAGGTGCCCAGCAAGTACAGCATCAGGTACGGCAGCGCATACTGCAATGCTTCCGGCGAAGCACCGAATAAGACCAGAATGGGCCGGGCAAACAGCAGGCCAATGACCATCAATACACCGGCGCAGCACAACAACAGCGTGCAGGCCAGGTTCAAAATCAGCCCGGCACGGGCCTTATCCCCGCTGCCGCGGGCGATGGCGAACAACGGTGCGCCGCCGCTGCCGAACAAATTGCTAAACGCCGTAATAATGACAATAATGGGGAAGCAAAGCCCCACCGCGCCCAGCGCCGCCGTGCCGATATCCGGGATGCGCGCAATATAAATGCGGTCCACAATGTTATACAGCAGGTTCAGCACCTGCGCCACCAACATGGGCAGCGCTGCTTTCAAGATGTTTTGTGCAATGCCGCCGTGTTCAAAGTCGATCTGCCGCATGGGGAATGGTTCATCCTTTCCGTTTTCACAATACCAGTTTCAAGTATAGCATAAACCCGCCCGCAGATACAAAAAAATCCCCGCACAAGGCCGCATAACGCAGCCTGTGCGGGGAATTTTTCTCAGCCGGAAGCTTCGGATGTCTCCGGCTCCACGGCTTCCACTTCTTTGATCATCATCTCGTTGCCCTGCAGCAGGTGGGTATGGGGGCTTTGGCAGTGGGGACAGGTGCGGCCATGGGGCACGGTGGGGTACTGCTGGCCGCAGTCTTCGCACAGGGTAATGGCGGGGATCTGCTCCACGGTCAGCGCGGCACCGGGCAAAATCTCTGATTTGGCGGTGGCCCATTTCCAGCAGTCCTGCAGGTAGCTTTCCACCACGCCGGAAACCTCGCCTAATTGCAGTGTTACCCGCTGGATGCGGGCAACGTGGTTTTCTTTGGCCACATCCTCCACCGTGCGGATGATGTGGAACACAATGCCAAGTTCGTGCATTTACTTATCCTTTTTCCCAAAGCGGATCTTCACTTCGCGCTTTGCCATGTAAGGCAGAATGGCCTTGAACTTATCTTCCGACCGCACCATGGTGCTGCATTCGGGCAGGTCGCGGTGCAGGTGGATGGCATCGAATTCACACTTGGTGGTGCAAACGCCGCAGCCAATGCACTTGTTGGGGTCCACCACGCTGGCACCGCAGCCCAAGCAGCGGGCTGTTTCGGTTTTTACCTGCGCTTCGGTCAGGGTCAGGTGGGCATCCCGGAAAGAACGGTGCGCGTCGATGGCATCATCCATTCCGGCTGCCTGGCGGGGTGCGCGGTCATAATCGCCAAGGGCCAGATTGGTTTTATCCAGCTCATAAAAATCGCGGCGGTTGCGGCCAATGGTCAGGCTGGTGTTGGGCTGCACAAAACGGTGGATGGAGATGGCGCCCTGCTTGCCTGCGGCAATCGCATCAATAGCAAAGCGCGGGCCGGTGTACACATCGCCGCCCACAAAGATATCCAACTGGGCAGTCTGGTAAGTCATGGCATCGGCCACAGCGCCCTGGCCGCGGCCAAGCTGCACAGCTTCGCCATCCAGCAGGTTGCCCCACTGGATGCACTGGCCAATGCTCAGCACAACATTGTCACACGGCAGGGTAATCGTCACGCTTTCATCATAGGTGGGGGCAAAGCGGCCCTCGGCATCGTACAGGCCGGTGCATCTTTTCAGCACCACGCCGCACACATGGCCGTCCTTTGTCAAAAATTCCTTGGGGCCGTACCCGCAGCGGATGGCAGTGCCCTCTTCCTCCGCCTCGGCGATCTCTTCAGCGGAAGCGGGCATCTTTTCCCGCGGTTCCAGGCAGACCATCGTTACATCGCTGGACCCGCAGCGCAGGGCAACGCGGGCGGCATCAATGGCAACATTGCCGCCGCCGATCACCACGGTTTTGCCGGTCATTTTGTGGCTTTCGTCCCCGCCCACAGTGCGCAGCAACGCAACGGCGGTTTGGATGCCCGCAGCGTCCTCGCCGGGAACCCCTGCTGTGCGGCCGCCCTGGCAGCCGATGGCGAGATAGAACGCCTTGTACCCCTGGGCGCGCAGCTGGGCAAGGGTAACGTCCTTGCCAACTTCCACACCGCAGCGGATGGTAACACCCAGCTCCCGCAGGATGTCAATTTCCGCATCAATCACATCTTTTTCCAGCTTAAAGCTGGGGATGCCGTACCGCAGCATGCCGCCAGGGTGTTCGTTTTTCTCAAATACAGTCGGGCGGTAGCCCTGCAGTGCAAGGAAGTACGCGCAGGAAAGCCCGGCCGGGCCGCCGCCGATGATTGCAATTTTTTGCGGCCACGGCCCCTGCAAAGAGGGCTGCACCACCGGCGGAACATAGCGGTGGGCGGCGTTCAGGTCCTGCTGGGCCACAAACTTTTTCACGGCATCAATGGCCACTGCCTGGTCCACGGTGCCGCGGGTGCAGGCATCCTCGCACCGGCGGTTGCAGATGCGGCCGCACACGGCAGGAAATGGGTTCTCCCGCTTGATGAGCTGCAAAGCCTCGCGGTAGCGGCCCTGCGCGGCCATTTTCAGGTAGCCCTGCACCGCAATGTGGGCGGGGCAGGCGGTTTTGCAGGGGGCGGTGCCGGTATCATAGCAGTTGATGCGGTTTTTATCGCGGTAGTCCACCGCCCATTTTTCGGGGCCCCACTTTACAGTGTCGGGCAGTTCCTGCTTGGGGTACTGCACCGGGCCGTTTTTGGTGCACAGCTTCTGGCCCAGCTTAACGGCACCGGCGGGGCAGAACTCCACGCAGCGGCCACAGGCAACGCAGTTTTGCGGTTCCACTTTGGCAACGTAAGCCGAGCGGCTCATGTTGGGGGTGTTGAACAGCTGGCTGGTGCGCAGGGCGTTGCAGACGTTGACATTGCAGTTGCAGATGGCAAAAATCTTGTTCTCGCCGTCAATGTTGGTGATCTGGTGCACAAAGCCGTTGTCCTCGGCTTTCTGCAAGATCCGCATCACTTCGTCATAGGTCACATAATGGCCCTTGTTGGTTTCCACCAGATAGTCCGCCATATCGCCCACGCCGATGCACCAGTCATCCGGGTCATCGCCGCAGCCTTCGCCCATGGCGGCGCGGGACATACGGCAGGAACAGGGGCCGGCGGCATACTTGCCCTGGTATTTTTTCAGCCAGTGGGAGATGTGTTCGATATCCAGCGAGTGGTTTTCGGTCTCGATGGCTTTTTCGACCGGGATCACGTGCATGCCAATGCCTGCGCCGCCTGGGGGCACCATGGCGGTAATGTGTTCCAGCGGCAAAAAGGTCATCCGCTCAAAAAAGGCGGTCACTTCGGGGTGGTCGGCAATCTGCTGTTTGTTCATGTTAAAGAACTCGGCGCTGCCGGGCACAAACATGGGCAGAATGTACTGTTTTTCGCGGCGGGGGTTCTCCCAGTTGTATTCCAACAGGCCAACGCAGCTCATCTGATACAGCAGGGGCTCCAGTTCTTTGGCGGGTTTGCCGGTGGCTTTTTCCAGTTCCGGCAGGGTCATTGGCTGGCGCACCTTCATTTTCAGAGCAACATCGGCCATTTCGTCAGTCACAATGCTGGCCAGAACCCAATATTCGGGGTCCTCCACCGTCAGGCGGCGCAGCTTGGCGGGCACACGGTCGGTGATCATCTGCCCCAGCTTCATAATTTTTTCCCGCGGCTTTGTGTCCTTGGGGATCTTGAACGGCAGCTTGCTTTCGTCCAGTGGGAAAGCGGTCGGTTCGCTCATGGCGTGCTCCTTTTATTGCTCTGTGCATGTTCTGCTTCGTTTGCATTGCTTTGCAGGCGGTCCGGGTTTGCTGTGCCCTTATGCCTGCCACGCTTTCACCTGCTCCCGCAGCCAATCGGTCCATTCGGCAATGCCCTCGCCGGTTTTGGCGCAGATGGGGATGACCTTTGCGTTGGGGTTGCGCATGGCGATATATTCCCGGCATTTGTCCATATCGAAATCAAAATACGGCAAAACGTCAATTTTGTTAATAAGAATCACGTCGCACACCTGAAACATCAGGGGGTACTTCAATGGCTTATCATCCCCTTCGGGCACGGATAGGATCATCGCGTTTTTCACCGCACCGGTGTCAAACTCTGCCGGGCAGACCAAGTTGCCCACGTTTTCCAGCACCACAAGGTCCACATCCTGGGGGTCAAGGCCCTCCAGCCCCTGGCGAGTCATCTCGGCATCCAGGTGGCACATGCCGCCGGTGTGCAGCTGGATGGAGCGGACCCCTGCGCCCGCCATGGCGGCGGCGTCCACGTCGGAGTCGATGTCGGCCTCCATAACGCCGATGCGCAGCTGATCCTTCAGCCCCTCCACGGTGCGCAGCAGGGTGGTGGTCTTGCCGCTGCCGGGGGAGGACATCAGGTTCAGCAGGAACGTTCCCTTTTGCTTCAGCGCCTCCCGTACCCGTGCCGCCTCCCGGTCGTTGTCGGCAAACACGCTCTCTTTTACTTCGATGATCTTATAGGTATCCATACTATGCACCCTCTATCTCTTTAATGCTGATCTCGCTGCCCCGCAGC
>ERZ1026943.561-NODE-561-length-18845-cov-5.727728_pt1 | contig 18845 bp, 36 predicted proteins | sample MGYA00519461_ERZ1026943 | MGnify/ENA primary metagenome ERZ1026943 (study PRJEB26926, sample SAMN06164617) | human gut metagenome | biome: ENVO:00009003; feature: ENVO:2100002; material: ENVO:00002003 | host: Homo sapiens | place: USA | collected 2012 ...
GGATAGGTTGTGGCGGCGCAGTCTGTTTTTTCTTCATCTGAGAAAGGATTTTCTCCGTCGCCTGCTTTCTGTAAGGCTCCGGCAGATCCGATAAGCTCATGTTCAGCCCCATAGTTCCTCAAATCGTCATTTCATAGTCATCGGCACCGTATCCATCACCGTCAACCGATTCTTCCGCGGCCTCGCCCTGCATTTCCTGACAGAGATTCCAGAAGGCATCAACAAAGGACAAATTGAAGGCTTTCACGAAATCACGCTTCTCATCATAGCGCCCCAACGTCAATATCTTCGACATTGCGGTCGTCATGGCATCCACTACAGCCTCCCGGAATCCATCACTGAGGATTTCGATGTGTTCGATCCGCAGCTCATTCCAAGTCCTCTGCTCTCCGTCCTTGTTTGTATACTCCTTGCTGGACCATCTTCCGGCAATCAAAACATAGTCCCCAGCACGAACTCGCTGCGCCAAATCCGTCTGGTAGCACTCTCCGATGGAGATGCAGTTCATGAATTTCTTATCGTTTTCTGCGCCCTTGTCGCCATACGCGACACCGAACGTGACCTTTGGCTTTGGAGGGGCTGTTTCCGACCCCTTCGTGTATTCCAGCTTTGCGTCGCGCGTAACCTTCCCCCAGATAACCATGCTTTGGCAGAATTTGCGTTTTGGGTCTTTTGGGTCTTGCTCTACGCGATTTACAAGCGGCCTCATGCCTCACCCATGCCGAAGAACCCATCATCCGAGAAGTCATCTTCTGCCTGTGCAGCATTTTTCTGACTTTTCTTCTGGCTCTTGGGTTCTGTCGTGGCCTCAGTAGTCTGTGCGGCCTCTTCCCGCTGCTTCAGCTCTTCCTCGACCGTATTTCCGCCGCCGAAGAAATCATCGTCTTTGGCGCTCTCAATCGCTGCCGGCGCAGGATCAATGACCTCGCCGGTGCTCCGATCCACGCTGAGAACCGGAAGATCCGGAATCATGCCATCTTCATCATCTTCCGAAAGGACATAGCGGACCTCGTTTGACAGCGGAGCATAACCAGAATTCAAGAGGCTGCGAAGAACCGTCTTCTTGCACATCCGCTCCTGTCCGCCTCCAACATCGTACCAAGGCGAGGACTTTTTCAGCTTTGCCGTTTCTGCCTCGCTGAGTTCTTCGTTGACAAAGGCATTGAATTTATCGAGCTTAAACGCCTGTGCATATTTGTCTGCATGCTTGAGTAGCTTGTCCATATTCCAGTATTCCGAACGGAACATGCCGTTTTTCAGCTCAAAATATGCATAATACCCAATGATCTTCGCTTTTTCCCGCTCTTCATCGTCCGCATAGACCTCAAAGTCAAACGATGGCTTTCCGGTTCTCCGGTCACGGCCCTTATATTCACCTTCCCGGATGTCAATGCAGTCAATGTCGCTGTACTGCCCCGTCGCCAGCGCCAGAGCGATCAACCCCTTATATCCAACGATGAACGTGCAGGTCTGCCCATACGGAACGAGATAGTACCCCATTCCAAGGCTCAGGCCCATGCCCTCACCTCGCAGTGCTGCCGCCACAATCGTCCCTGGCTCGCAGGCTTTCAACTGATCCGATGCATTGACGGCCGAAATCAGCGTTGATGTAAAGCGTGCAGCGGCCCGGTCATCCTTCAGCGATTTTTGGATCATCGTCTGCATCGTCGTGGATGTGATTGCGCCAGAAAAGGTCTGCTGTCTCGGGGCCAATCTATTTGTTGTATTCATATCTCAATTTCCTCCTCAGTAATCCTCTTTCGGCACACGGCCAAATTTAATACCGTGCTTGATCAGCCAGTCCCGCAGCTCGATTTTCTGGCTTCTGGTCAGATAGCAGCGAAAATCCAGAACTTCCAGCGGCTCCGCCGTTTCCTCACTCTGCCTTGCCACCGGCTCAGTTTTGGCAACCGGCTCTTCGGGCTTCTGCGCAGTAGCCACTCTCTCAGCAGCTGCCTTCGCTGCCGCTTCCTGCGCAACCCTTTGGGCGTCACGCTGCTTTTTCATCTGCCCAAGCATGATCTGTTTCTCGAACACAGTCCTCATTTCAAGGCTCCGCTGGTATTCCAGCATCAGCTCATCCTGAAAATCGCTCTCCATCTTTTGGATGGTTTCCAAGTCTACTTCAACAACCTTGACTCTGCTGTCGATCTCCTTCTTTGCCTCATCAAAGGAAAACGTCGCATTCAGCCAACGAGGATTGAAAATTCTCTCAAACGTGAGCCAACTCTGATGATTGACAGAAGAGAAGTATTGCTTGAGGAGATCACATTTTTCTGTCTTCCGCTTTTCCTCAAATGCTTTGACTTGCGTATCGATGTTCTTCGCAGCCTCGTCGCACATCGCGGAAAGCTCCTTCATTTTCGCCTCAAAGGAGTTGTATGGTTCCAGATAGCGCTTCTTGACCGCGATCCGCTGTTCTGAAATTGCCGAGCTGATCTTTCGGATCTTCGCCTTATCGGCCTTGGCGGCGCCCAGCGCATCCTCCGTGACCACCATGGACCGGTAGGCCGTCAGATTTTCGGCAAGCCAGTCTTTTACTTCCTCAAAGTTGAAGTCAAGGCTCTGCGGAACGGCACTGTCGAGGTCTGTGATCATCCGAATTTCTGTCGTCTGCATCAGCCCTCCGCCTCCTCCACGTCATACTCCGTGATTTTCTTCAGCGGGAAGAACGCCGGATTGATCTCGCTCTGCGGAACGTTCTCTCTCACAACGATGGCCCGGTTCTTTCCGCTCCCAGCCGGAACGATCACGCGGTCGCCAGCTTTCAGCGGCAGATCCGTTTCATAGCTATACGCCATGCCAGAATAACCGCCCGTCTTTTCACGGTAAAATTTTACTGCAACGTACAAAATTTTTCCTCCTTACAAACGCAATACCATTGGCGGCATCTGCCGTCTCTGCACATAACCCCAGAATATCTCGGCTTTCTCCAGCAGCCATGCAAGGTCATCCTCGCAGCTGGCCCGTTCAATGTGGCGCGTCCGGATTGACCAATCCCCGCGGATGTCTTCGAGCGCCGCAAACAGATCCACAAACTCCCAGCCGGTCGCAAGGAGCTGAAACAGTGTCTGGCAGTAATAGTTGTCCGGGATTTTTCCGTCCGACCATTTTTCATAATCCGCTTTTTTCATGGTCTGGCCGGTCTTGATTTCCAAAATTCCTCGCCGGCCGTTTTCGTCGATCAATTCTCCGTCAAGCGTCGACGTCAGCCATGGCCTCTCACTCTGCGCCAGAATATCGAACGGATAATACTCCACTTGAACCGTCGGGTTCATGGCCGCATACAGCGTTCTGAGCGCCGGTTCCATCCGGACTCCGCGTTCTACGACCTCATCACTCGAAATGTCCTTCGCCTTCTTCTGCCCCGTTTTGATCTTCCAGAGCTCCACCGGCGACATCCAAGGTGATAACCCGCAGACCGCCGCCGCGTCGGAGCCGCCAAGCCCCAGCTCCTGCCGACCTTCCAGCCAGCTCCGCCGATCCTCGAAATGTTTTCGTATCAGGCTCATACCATAGCCGCCTTCTGCATCTCCTCCACCGGAATGTGTGTCTCATGACAAATCCACTTCAATTCGCCAAGCGTGAAGAGTTCCGGGGCATTCATCTTTTTTCTTGCCGTAGTCGGCGAGCAGTTCAGGATCACGGCCACTTGGGGCGGCGTGGCATATCCACGAATCAGCCGCGTAATGGCGAAAAAATCCGGCTGTTTTTTTCTGCTGTTGTTGACAATTTTTTTGCGCTGCTTTTTTTCGCTGCTTTTAACATCCGGCATTGGCGGCCTCCTTCCTGTAATTCTCGGTATTTGACGTTTGGGCCAAATACCATTGCAGTTGTCGTTTCCTCTGATTGAAATCTGGCATTGCCAGTAACAGTCCAATATCGACCTTTTGCAGCGTGTCCAAAACAGAAATTTGTTTCTCCGTCAAGTAAGGTCGAATGCTCTCGCCAGCCTTCAGACCATGCGCCATGCGAAACTCTTTTGCCGTCATGCCAAGAGCCAGCCGGTTCAGCATATCAGCTTCATTTGAGAAATGATAAGGTTTCGGTTTTTCATGAATCAATTTGATATTGTCGGTCAGTAGCGGGAATTCCTGTGTGGTTTCAACCAACGTGCGGATGAACATTTCCATTTCGTTGAAGCGTTTGATATACGCTTCTTTGATTGCCGCCGCTTTCTTCCCTCGGTACCCCATCGCGAGAAACATAAATCCATCCCGTGTCATACAAATGCAGGGCTGTCGCTTTCCCTGTTCGTTGATGTATAGGGACTGTCCAAAGTTGGACAGTCGAAATGCGTCGGAGCAGTCCAGATTTTGAATGTCTCGCAATACGTGATTGTGGCTTTTGTCAAAATATTTAGCCACCATCAAACTGCTCACTCTGGCTGTATCATTCCGGTCAGCAAATACCCCATACTCATCCATTGGAATCAGTTCCCTCATTCATCCTCCCTCATCAGTTCTTCCACGGTTATGCCGTAGTGTTCCGCAATCTTTTTTCGTGTCTTCGGATGCGGTAGACGCTCCCCAGTATTCCAACTTTTAACGGAAGTTTGAGTAACATCGATTTCCTTTGCAAGACGATAATTCGTTTCGCCGTGTTCAGCCTGTAAGTTGGTGAGATTTTTCGCAAAACCCACTATTTCACCTCCAACTTAGATTATTTTGTTGACAAATCAAGTAGTTGGTGATACTCTAAGTTTGCTACAACATTGAGTTCACTCCGACCTGTATTGTCAGAGTGTTCAGGTTTTTACTGCCTGTCCACAGTTATTATTGTACTCAAAGTTTACGTATATGTCAATCAAACTTTAAGTATCATATTGTACAAAATTTGAGGTCTAATTATGGCATTTGTGCATAATCTAAATTACTGTATGCAAAGTAAGGGGTATTCCGCCTATCGCCTTGCAAAAATAATCGGCTCTAGCAATCAAGCCGTATTGCTTTGGCAAGCAGGAAAGACTATTCCCCATACGAGGACGAGGCAAAAAATCGCTGATCACTTTGGTATTACACTTGCGGAGCTTGACGGAGACGAATTGCCTACCATTCAGCAAGAAAAAGCAAAAAAAAGCAGCCCCAACACTGATAACAGTGCGGAGGCTGAAGTTCGAGCAAAAATTATTGCGTCTTTGGATGGCCTTTCTCTGGACACGCTGGAGTCTCTTTCCGCCCAGATTGATGTAATTCGCAACAGGAATAAATCTCGTTAAGCTCTTCAATATTTAGTCCATCCAACTGTGTGATAATTTTCTTTATAAGTTCTTCTCTGTCCATCTTCCATTTCCCTTTCTTCCGTCGCTCTCTATTTTCATGTTATCACACGGTCGAAATTATTTTTGTTACATCTAATATTAAAACATCTGTTCGATATTTGCAATATCCATCATGCACAAATTGGTATTAAAATTTTCTACGACGTGCCGCACTTAAATGTCCGAATTATCACACACGTGCTGTGATATAATCAGCGATTCATTCAAGCCGTGACTTTATCACGGCTTGCCCGGACTAGTCCGGGCAAACAAGAGCCATGCATGAAAGGAGTCTTTCCGGTGTGCTGAGATAATTGCATCAGCGTTGAAAGCGGCTCCGCCGCCGTGCCACCGACGACGGAGCCTATAGCAGATCCCGTATTACCTGTCATCTGCTACGCCTCTATCGTAGCAGATTTTGTTTCCAGAAGTCCACACCTCGGATTTCAAAACACTCTCCTATTCTGCCCAAACACTACCCTAAATTTCAAATTCTGCTTTTGGAGGCTCGAAATGTCAACGTCAACGGAAAAGCTATCCCCGTATTTCGATTCCTTCTCAGAAAAAATTAAGCAGAGAAGGATTGAGCTTGGGCTAACAGTCAACGCCCTCGCCGAAAAGTCAGGTGTCCCATATTCTAACGTCAGTCGAATCAACGCCGGCGCGCAGGCGAATCCGCTTCTGTTCAACTGCGCAGCTATGGCCGATACCATGGGCCTGTCTCTCGATGAACTCTGTGGTCTACCTATTCGGAGTGAAGACGCTTCAGAATTAAGAAAACAGATTCATGCCCTAGAACTTGACAACGCACAGAAAGACGCAGAAATTCAGCGTCTACAGGGCATGGTGAATACAGCCACTGCAACAGCTGATGGTCTGAAAAAACTCGACGAATACAAGACGACACAGTCTACATCACACCGCCCCGTAGAATACGCGCAGCTCGCAATGAGCATCATCTTGGCATTCTTTCTGATTGTCTATCTTATTATCGACTTCCAGATCAAAGATGCCGGACTGATCCAGTTTGGAAATCTCAGCGTCTTTTCGTGGATCATCATCCTTATCATCGCCGCAGCCGTTATCACAGTCATAATTACAATCTTCAAAGTTCTAAACAAAAACAAGAAAAAATAGTCTCTGCAGTCCAGCAATAATACATATCCAAAATTCTCAAAGAAAGAGGTATAGCAAAATTGAAACCTTATACTGAACGTGACAAGCTCGTGCTGGACGCACTCGACGAAAACATCAAGAAGGCCCCAGAGCTTGGCATCTGCGCCGACACCTTTTATGCTCTCAAGCAGGAATTCCTTCGCGTTATGCAGGAGCGGGATGACGCTCTACAACAGCTTCAGGAGCAGCAACGTCATGAAGTGTAAATCCTGCGGCCGTGAAATCGAAGATAATTCCATGTTCTGTAATTGGTGCGGAGAAAAGCAGCTCAAAGAGCGCAAGAAGAAAGATGCGCTCAAAGTCCCGTCTCCGCGAAAACTTGCTAGTGGAAACTGGCGGATTTATTTGGATGCCGAAAAGCAGAGCATCACGGAGCCCACAAAAGAGCTGTGCATTGCCAAGGCCAAAGCCATCCGCGCCGGCTTCATCGAGAAAAAGAAGAATGCATCGAGAATCACGCTCGGAAAAGCCATTGACAAAATGATTGCAGAGCGAGGCCCTTCTCTTTCTCCTTCTACCCGCCGCAACTATATGTCATATCGAAAAAATCATTTTCTCGATTATATGGGCCGTGACCTTTCTGGAATTACAAAGAGTGAGTGGCAGATCGCCATTGGCGAAGAGCTGAAGCATTGTTCCCCAAAAACTGTTTGCAATGTGTGGGCACTTGTGACAGCCACGATGAACTATTTGGAGTTTGATGTCCCGAATGTCACCCTCCCTGCCTTCAAGAAAGGAGGCCAGCCCACTCTCGACTATGAGCAAATCCTTGTCTTTGTGAAGGCTATTCGAGAAAAGCCGATTGAGCTCGGTGCGCTTTTGGCACTGCATTCTTTGCGTCGCTCAGAAATCATGGCATTAACCCGTGACAGTTTGCATTTTGAGATCAAAGGCTCCGAGTATCTTTCTGTGTCTGGTGCCGTCGTTTACGACGAAAACGGAAAACTTGTTCACAAGGATACGAATAAATCTGAAAAATCCACTCGGCCGGTACCCGTTCTCGTTCCTAGGCTCCTTGAAGTCATTCCAGACGAAGGTCCACTAATTGACTGTTATCCTAATACTCTTACTCGCAGGATCAACGCAATTTGCATAGAAAACAATTTGCCGCAAGTTGGCGTTCATGGTCTACGTCGATCTTTCTGTTCCCTTGCTTACCATCTCGGTTGGAGCGAAGAACGCACCATGCGTGTCGGCGGATGGAATGATATTAAAGTCGTTCATGAATGCTATTTGCGTGAAGCTGCAAAAGATAAGAACGCTGCAACCAATAAGATGCGTAGATTCTATCTTCAGGGTTCCACCGAAACCACGCAGGAGAAAAAATCAGGAACCAAAAGTCCTTCAAAATCGGCACGAAAATCGGCACGATAAAATTTTGTCCTTGAAAATCAACATGTTTGAAAGATTGGTGTCGGGTTCGAATCCCGACACTCCGACCAAAAGAAGAAAAACCGGCAATCGTTGAGATTGCCGGTTTTTCTTGTATTCTCAATGCTTTCCTCCTATATGCCTATAATTCAAAAAGTCACCAGAATAACTTTTCAGCCAGTATTCTGACCAATCGGTCAGTCAGAAACGCGCGAAAATCGGCACGAAAATCGGCACGCCTCTGTCCCTTCTAGGAGGTCGATACATCACCGAACGGTACAGATTTGAAGTTGACGAACGCAGAAAACGTAGTTTCAACGGCCTTTGGCAAAATTTTATCGATTGTTTCTATCATGACCCCAAAAACTCCAGAGAACATGATTCTGCGTTTCCGATTCCTTTTCGCAGCGCTCTTTCTTTTTGCAAACGTCCGCGTAACAAGGAATCCGTGCATTCGCTTCCAGCCATTCGGTATCAAGAACCACAGATCATCCTCTGTGCAATATCCTTTTTCTACGCTTTTCCATACAAACTCAAATCTACGTCCGTGGTATTGACGAATTGCTTCTTTCTTTGTCATCTCATTTTCTCCCTAACTCTCATTTTCCCGGAAGCAGCTCCGGAAGGTTTCACCCCTGAATGTGCTAAATTCGACCACATAGAAGCGTCGCTTCGGATGAATCCATATTACCTTCCCGAAATATAGTTTGGACGTATCATCGCTCTTTCCGTCGGCGTGCTCAGTCATTGAAAACCGTTTTTTCACTTTATCTCCGATTTGAACCACTCTTCCTCACCTTCCCTTCCTGCGACGGCCGATATACTCTTCCGTCCTTGTATGCCTTATAGCCGGCTTTCATCATATTTCGTATCGTAGCATCACTGTAAATGCAGCTCTCGTGGCTCGTCGTCATCATAACCTGACCATCGAGAGCGCGGACAATCTTAAATTCCATCTCGGTCCCTCAGATCCCCAAAAGTTCCTTCATTTCAAGATAATTGTTCCTTCCCATGGCCTTCCTGCGACTCTCACCCAAAACCTCCACAGGATGGCAGCGACCCAAGAGCCTGTCAAAGGCACGCTTCCTTTTGATTTCGAACTCTCCTGCCATTTGTCGTGGAGTGTAATTGCTCGTAATGATGAGCGGGATCTTTGCACGACACAACGTATCGACAATCACCGTGATATTTTCATTCATATACTCCGTATCCCGTTCAACACCAAGATCATCGATGGCTAGAAGTGACAACCGCGCAAGCCCGTCGATTATCTCCTGCTTTCCATCCCATGTGGCGGAAAGTTGATTTGCCAGTTTTGGGAACGTGGTCATAAGGCACGGATACCCGCGTGAAATCAGCTCGTTTACAATGCACGCTGCATAAAAACTCTTTCCCGTCCCAACCGGCCCGTACAGGAGTAGGCCCGTTCCCTCTCTCCTGAGTCTCGGGAAGTTTTCGCAATATTGCTTCATTCCAGCCGTCAGTTTCGGATTGGCACCATCATCGTTTTCGAACGTACAATTCACCATTTCTCGATCTGCGAATCCCAGCGTCCGAAGCTTATCCACTCGCTGCATTTCTTCACGCTTTTGGTAATCAGCCTTTTCCGCTGCATCCTGCTCCGCTTGGCATTTGCATCTGCAATAGACTTTGACTTGCTTCCCGTCCCCGAAGGTGGCAATCGTCTGTCGCCTTCCGCCGCAGATTGTGCAATGCAGAAGGCCATCCTCGCCTACGACAGCTGTGGCGGAATCTTTCTTGGCCTCTGTGGCTGCCAGCTTTGCGACACCGACAACTGCCTCTGCAAACGGAGCTGAATCTGTGATATTCTCTCTTTTCTGATCTCTCTTTTCCTGCGCCAGCGCGAGCAGCGCATCCATTTTCTTGTTTTCTGTCATTTGTAGAAATCCATCGGTGAGCCGTAATCATCCCGGTTAAGAGCCTTTTGCTCAACAACAGGCTTATATTTTTTCAACTTATCCCAAACAATCCCGACATACATCGAACTCATGCTGCTCTCAATAACCTCAACAACCAGCCGCTCTCCGTATTCTTCAACGTTCTTACGAACCGTCGTCATCAAACTCTTTAGGCCGCGAGGTGTGTATCCTTCTTTGCGTTCTGTTTTGTACGCAAACCAATCTCGAAGAATTTCCTGAATAGACGAAGGAAACGATTTAATCGCATCTTCGAACTCTGCTTCCGAAACCATCTGCTTTTGCGGCTTCTCTTTCCCCTTTCCTCCCGTACCCTCTTTACCCTTATCTTTCTTTTTAGAATAAGAATAAGAATAAGAGGGTAACGATTTTGTAACGGTATCGGTAACGCCATCTTGCGTTACATCTCCTTCTGCATCCTTTCCAGCCTTTAACGCACGATATTTTGCGACGCGCAAGCGTGTTTGTTCTCGGATGCGTTCAAGTTTCTCCTCGTTCTGATACATCATCCAGTTTGAGAGGAGATACACATCATCGATAATTTCAACCATTCCTTCATTGATGAAAAATCTCATACAGAGTTCAAGTTCTTCCGGCTCCCGGTCTATCATCACGGCAATATCCGCGATAGAACGATACGGAATCTCCCGTGAACTGATAAAGAATCCAGAATGGTTACATTTTCCTGCAAAGTCCATCAATTCAAACCAAACGGCAGTCAGTTTGTCACGGAAGCTCTCTCCTCCAATCTTCGCTTTCTTGATTTTCTTAAAGCTCTCTCCATCGAACATGCCGACTTTAATTTTAATCCACTGAACGTCGCTCATACTTTTCTACCTCTCAAAACGGAAGATCAGAATTATCAAATGTCATCTCAGCGAAATCCGCTGGTTTCACTTTGGCCTGCGTATCAGACAAATAGTCAGGCGGACTGCTTACGTTGTTCTGAGTCTTGCTATCCCCAAAGTAGGCATCGGACACGATGACTTCCATGACACTTTTCTTCTTTCCCTCATGATCCTCGTACCGTCTCAATGCCAGCCGTCCAACTACGATTGCCATTCTTCCTTTTGAGAAGTTGCGGGACATAAACTCTGCGGTGCTCGACCATGCCACCAGAGGAACGAAATCGACCTCCCGAGGTTCGCCTGGCTTTGCATAATCTCGATCAACGGCCAGCGACACTGTTGCTACGGCTGTCCCATTTTGCGTGCGTCTTAACTCCGGATCGGTGCAGAGCCGTCCGGCTAAAATTACTTTGTTGAGCATTTCTATTCTCCTCGGCGTTCTAAACCGATGCGTCGCGCCGCTGGTTCGACGCGACGCATCGTTTGTGGTTTATACGTGTCCTTTTGCATTTGAAGAAATAAAGTGGTTCCTGGGGGTGTACGGTGCTCTTACGGAATGACGAAGCTGAGTGTAAATGCCAGTGCATAAAGCACTAGCAAAATCTCGGAAATGAAGAGCGCAACCCAGATAGCCTTTCGGAGTTTAATGGCAATAACTACTGCGACCATAACCGGGATCAGTGCCAAGAGATTTGCTATGCCCGCGAGGACTTGGAGCGTACACATGTGAATTACTCCTTTCTCATCGGCAAAAATAGATGCCATCCTGATATGAAACAACTTCACTGCCTTGGAAAAACTCGGCCTGCCACACGACGTCGGCATCGAGAACTCTTTCTCCCTCCAGCAACCTACGGGCACAATCGTAGGCACGGGCTACTGCCTCGGCCTCCGGCTCTGTACTGGCCCTTGCAGGCCACTGAATGCCAGTCCATGAAAATGTGTTATATTGCCGGGGCTGAAGCAGGACCTCTTCCATCGTGTCGGGAAAGCGTTCATCTGCGATGCGATTCAAAACCACATTCCCGACCATCATCCGGGTTTCGTCCGAGCACGCATCTCCGCCGGCCTCTATGTAGATCGTACATGCCAACATCTCCAGCTCTGCCTCATCGACAGGAAAATTCTCTTCCGAAGTTTCTTCAATCGCTTCCAATGATTCCAACGCTTCTTCCGTCGGCGGCTCCTGCGCCGGTATTTCCGATTCTATCTCACACGGAATGAATACGACCGGGCGGCTTAAAATCTCAGTATCTGTTTCTGGCACCGAAAAATCTTCGAGTTTGAATGATCTTTTATTTGAATTGCTCTTCGCTTCCGTTTCGCTGTTGTGACGGCTGATTGCTGCAGCACCGGTTCGAAACACCGAAAATGTAAAAGCGAAAAGTGCAATCACAAATATGGCGTATGCCAAAAAATCCTTAAAGTGTCTCACATTGTCCTCCAAATTCCACGATTTCTCCTTGACTCGCCGCCTCTGCGGCAAGCAGTCTGTTTTTCTTCCGGTTGTACCTGCTGTTCGCTGCACTCAGACCCGGATTTGATGCATAGTAGGCTCGCTTTTTTGCTTTGATTTCTTCCGCATGAGCCAAATAATACTGCCTGTTTTTCTCTCTGACGTCGCGGTTGCGCTCACGTTCTCTCCGCCGCTCCGTTGCCTTTCCATCGAAAAATCCAATATGCTTATAGCTTGCAGCATAGCAGCTCTCGGAGCAGTAGTAGGTTGTCGCCTGCTTTTTTCCATCTCGCTTGACCTGTCTTATCCATGGGCTACCAGCAGAGGTAACAAAAGACTTTCCGCATGTCCCACAGCTGCGCATCAGCGTAAGCCGGAAATCAGTTTTACGCCTCACGCTCATACTGTTCGATCAATCGGTCGAGATAGAATCTCGCTTTTTTGAGGTCTTCGGTCGGTTTCCCTTTGAATGGATGACGCCAGATGTATTTGACGGTCTGCCATGCAAGGACCGCAGCTACCGAATCATTCCATTCTTCAACCATAGCGTTGAGCGCGTCGATGCACTCAATCGAGCCATGATTGTAGTGCGCTGGATGATCAATAGCGCTCTGCGAGTCGTTCTGCAGCCCTACATTTCGAAGATTCTCATCCAGCGTAGATGTGGTACAATCATTCTTTGTATAAACGTTCAATTTCTTTGTCCTCCTCATATTTTTCACACCCGCAGTTCACGAAATCGGCGCAATATGGACTTTCACCATTGAAGCATACCTCGCTCCAAGGCTCCCACCATTTGCAGCTGTCACAAGTTGGCTTATCCATAATTTCCTACTTTCCAAATCCGCTGCACAGAAATTTGGAGATTACCGCGTTATCCCATCCCGGCTTGGGGCGAATTCCATGTTCTTCCGCACACATAACGTTCAATTCCACTTCCCAGCAGTCAGACTCTTTCAACAAAAGGGGTCTCCCGCGAACTGTAAGACGATAGTGAAAACCATTTCCGTCCACGTTTCCGATTTTCTCAGCTTTATAGATTGAGCCAATCTCTGGGTTCATACCAGCAGAAAGATAAAGTGCTCTTGGAATCACGATCAGAACCGGCGTCGAGCGCGTAGCTCCACCAAACGTCTGCCGCGCGCGCTCGGCGCACTCCCGACTGCAGCAGTCTTTTGAATATCGGCCCCATCCGGAATATTCCTTTCCACAGACCTTGCATCGCATCATCCCAGATAATCTCTGACGCGCATCTTTTGAAGGACCTGCTGTTTCACATACTTGGACATTTCCTCGTGAATGCAGGCATACTTCTCCTTCGTAAGTCTGGCATGTTCTTCTGAGCAGGTTGGAAGATACTCTGTCCGACCGTTGCAATTCACAACACGAACTTTCCACACATAACCAGATTCTCCGATTTCTTTCCCGCAGAATGCGCATTTGACTTTCGCTTCAATCACTTTGCTTCCTCCGTAACGTAGTATCGCTTATATCTGGTAGGCTTCTGATACCGATTGACTCCATACTCCCAAGCATCTGTGACAACGATGCCGGGGCGGCGTTTCAGATCCCAGATCCGACCCGAAAGCCGTGTGCAGCCCAAAGCGTTGGTAGCTTCCATCTGCGTGATGGAGCCGTGCTGCTTGCAATACGCAATAATGAGATCACATGCACTCACTTTCTCAGTCCTCCAATGTCTGCCCAGTTTCGCGCCAAATGGCCTAAACTGTCGTAGTGGATCGCCTCACCATCCACTTCCACCCAGATGCGGCGGTACATGCTGACCAGTGACACAGTGTAAACTTTTCCGTGCCGAAGGCCGCGCACACCGCTTTTTCCGATATAGCGGAGCCGAATGAGGCTGTCCTTTTGTCTATGGTCTTCCATTCATTTTCCTCTCCACGGCGTTATACCGCATTTTCAAAACACATTTCTAACTCACACTACTCCGCACGGGTAGAAGCAGAAACAGTTCTGAAACCGCTCGCGCACCATCCGGCGGGCCTCGGGGTCTGGAACGTAGTTGCAGATCGCAAAGTATTCCAGATTGTTGAACTGGTAAGGAATTGGGCCATCGGCGGCTAGGAAATCCTGAATCCGGCCATAGTAGTGCGTCGCATTGGGCGGCCGGAACCGCTGCATATCCATTACCTCATCCACACCGATGTAGGCTTTATGATCTTTGAAGAAATAGCTCTGCGCAGCCAGATAACAACCAAAGTCGATTATCGTCGTGTCTTGGGGAATGAGTTTGCTCAATGCGTAGTAGGCATCCACAAAACCAAGAAAATTCGGTTCCAGCTCGCATCTGTACTGCAAAAGGATTCTGCGCTGTTCATCAGTGGGGATCAGATTGGAAAGCGTAAGATTTGCCTCTTCGAAGAATTGTTCTTTCAGAGTCATGTATCCTCCCGACGCACCGCGTCCGCGCAGAAATAGTTCTCATCAAACATCTTCCAGACGCTGCTCTCCCAAGGATGGCACGCTTCACCTTCCGAGCCGATAAAATGCGAGTGCTCCTCGCACCACTCTTCGTCCCGATGCCATTTCTGGCAATCTTTGCAATGGATTACGGGTTCTACGTCAGCAGCAACTTCTTCCGAAAGCAGACGTATGGCGCATCTGAGCGACGAGACCATTGCCATTTTTTCAAGAGACGCTTCTTTTTTCTCTTCATCCTCCAACACGCTTTCCAGCACACCAATCAACCGTGTCGCATTGACATATTTGTCAGGGCTCATAAAGCACACTCTCCTTTCCATCCACACCAAGTCGCTTCCACCAGCGTTTTGATTTCTCACGAATCAAATCACCGTCCGGCAAAATCCCAAGAGCAATGGCACAGTGAACGACATCGCTGTATTCATCGATTAGGCTTTTCCGGCAGTCATCGATGGACTTCGGAGTCGGATTCTTGCCATCAATCGCTCGACGCAGTTTCAAAGCTGCCTGTGCCAGCTCCGCCGCCTCTTCGGCCATCTGTGCGAGAACTTCCGCCTCGCCAAGATAATCTTTGATTTCAATTTTTCCCATAAGCGTTCTCCCAAGAGATATTCTTCTCCCAAACGACTTCTCTCCCATTGAAGACGCGCGTTCGTGTTAATCCCTCAATTCGAAGATCAATCACTTGGAGTTCATTGGCGATATTCTCTGTAAGCAAAAACGCATTTTTCTCATTTGGGACAATCTCTTCGTCCGGATCTTCCATGCGGACAAATACCTTTCCCTCGTACAGCCTCCCCGGCAGTCCTTTGTTGAAACAAAGATGGCCGAGTGTGTCACAAAAGACATTGACGCCAAAAACGAGCCTTGCGAGAAACCGGACTTCTCTTTCTTCCCGAGAAAGAAGAACTCCAGCACCGCCGAGAAACGGGCCAATTTGCTCTACCCGAAAATTAAAACTCTCTTTTTGCGGCAGATCATGACTTCTAATCAGCAGCTCTCTCAGCGTCATTCAATAACCTCCGAAATTCCGATCATCTTCATTCCGCAATGGCAGAATGGGTATTTCCGCAGTAAATCTTCCGGATCATCACGATAATCCACATGAAAGACTTTTCTGCCGCAACTTGGGCACTCCAAGATGAATTTCTCGCCCCAATCATCCCAGTGTTCGAGTTTGCTGTGCAGCTTCCATTCTCCCGTTCCCATCGGATAATCGAAATATCCAAGCGCAAGGCCCTCTTTTGCCAGAATCACAATCGAGCCGTCTGCGTTATACATGAGCGCCGAGCATAAAACGCCGCTTGCGCACGGTTTCACCTGCAATTCAACATGATTTCGAGCCAGCGATTCGAAAGTATCCATGCGCTTCTCCTCACCCATTGTTTGTCCTCCTGCGTCCAAAATTGCAGAAACCATCTGCCGACACCACAAAATCCGTGCGATTGCAGAGGTAATAGGTTAATTCTCCTGTGCGCCAATGACGGACAGGGCTACAAGCCGCACAATCTTTGCAATGAACCACTTCCTCTACATCGGCCGCAGAAAACTGTTTGATGGAGCGAATAATGCGATCATAAGTGTCTTCTACGACTCTTTGAGGACACGGATCAGTGAGAGAACCCTTTTGCTTTCGAATGAGGTCGATCGCAGCACTGCGAAGAATGAATTTGTCACTCATTTCCGGCATCTCCGATCAAAAGTTGATTTTTCTGATAGCACTGAAAGAGCGTCTGTCCAGAGTCGTTTATCATATAGGGCAAGAAGATCTCATCCATCTGAACCATCTCGGTTTCCAAAATTGCCATCTGCGCAGCTACCCAGTCCTTGATGATGCGCCAAGCGACACGCTCCGCCTGTGCCCGGTCGCATTTCACCTTCTGGCGCTGGAGCACTGACCATACCGCATCAACGTTTGCCGGGAGCCGGATTCCGTGCGGGCCGTTCGGCGTGTCGATCATGAAACACAGAGACACAATGCGGCCGGCATCATCATAGTCCTGCACGATCTTCTTGGCGCCGTGCTTCACGAGATCTGCCTGAATGGTGCCGAGGGTCTTGTAGACATCTACGTCTGTCGTATAATTCTTAATTGGCATGTTCTTACCTCATAGCAACACCGTTTCCGGCAGCACTTGCGCATTATCCGTGATTTTAACTGTCATCTCATCCGTCAGCTGAATTTTCAGCATTGCGCCCTTCCCACCGAACGGTGCAAAAGAGGATTTGTAACAGTCGCAGATAAGCCAGTCACCATCAAAGCGGAATACACTCCCGCCGTCCTTGTACTCACACGCTGGGTTGCAGGTGGCGAGCTTCGCGATTCGGCCAATGAAATTTGGCTTCTTCTCCGCGTATTCCGGGTACTCCGCAATCAGGGCGGCGTATTCGTCTGGAAACAGCAAGGAGAGCTGATGCAAGAAGTTTGGAACGGTTTCTTCCTGATAACTCGTGATCACGCCTCCCATAAAAGCTCGCGGCTGGTAAGCGCAGATTCGATTCAGATTCTCAGGTGTCAGCGTATCACGCTTCACGACAACCCTGTTATTTCCGAATCCGGGATCTGAAACATTTAACCTCCCGTTCTGATCCTCAATCCTGATGTGCAGCACACCCAGGAAGGCATCATCGCCGATCCGCCCGATCTGCTCATGATATGGATATTTCAGTTTTGCGTATAACGGGTCAGCACGAACTTGAACCTGCATATTGCGGAACGCCTTGCTTTGCTTCATCCCACCGTCCACAGACCACATGGTACCGATAGGACAGCGTAAACCGAAAAGCGTCGTTACGTTGAAGCACTTTCCACTTTTGTAGAGCGAGCATTCTTCCGCACGGTCGCACGCAATATACTCTGCCCGGAGCCTCGCGCCCCGGCTTCCATCGCCATACAGGCCGACATTGATTTTCTTTGTGTTCATTCTTTCCTCCTATTCGCCTAAGAGCGCGCCGCAATCGGAGCAGTACCGGCTTTTATTGAAGCGCAGCTTATCGCGGAAGTCCTTCTCCCAGCTGCTATAGTCAGCTTCATTTCCACAAGCAGAGCAGCGCGGAGCGCCGCCATGGCCGTCAATCCACTCACCGTCAATCGCCTCTCGCACAGCGGCGCCACGATCTTCCGGATCGTAAGCATGGTCTGATATTGGTTTTGCATCCAATCCGAAAATAATGACACGGCATGTTCCATCTGGGATCTCTACATACCTGCTCATGATTCGTGCCCTCCCAGTCTGATTGGAAGCACCATTTTGATGTCATCCTTGTTCGTCCGGATAATTACCGGAGAAATAGGAGACCAGAACTCCAAGACGATTGGATTCTTGAAAGTCTGTCCGGCGCTGATCTTCGCGGCCTGAAGCGCTGTCAGCAGATAGTTCCCATTGAACCCAATCTTGAAGTGAGGTTTGCCTTCCGGAATTACCTTCTGCCATTCAAACGGCTGCGGGTCTGCCGGCTGCTCAAATCCAAACAGGGCCCCAGCACATCGGATCTGAACTTCGGTCCCCACCTTCTCAATCACAGCGTAGGTTTTTCGCGGAAGGCGGAAGCTGCCCATGATGTAGACCGAGAAGTTCTCGTCGCACTCACTCACCACAGAGTTCTCCACGCTCATCCGATAGCCATCCAGCGACATCGCCGTCACCTTCTGATGCTCGGCGTCAAAATCGAAGCGAATGTACTCCTTCGCTTTCCAGCTCTCACAATGAACCTTGCTGACGAACTGCTTCGTGGCATCTACGATTCTGTTAAAATCGTCTGAAAAGATTGTTGCTCTCATTTCTTCCTCCAATATTTCATCCGTTCTTCTGCGGATTTGTTTCTCTATTCTCATCGTACCATCCGACCAAAACGATTTATGTTACACTCCCGGCTACCGCGCCGCCGACTCCGCCTTACTTCGCTGCTGCACCATAACCAATCCTTCCCTGCCATAGACCCGAAGGGTATCTGCTTCGTTGCCGTAAGGCAACCGCGCAAATTTTATTTTTTGGCCTTTTCGTTTTCGGGCTTTCGAAATTTCATCTCGGGTTTGAAAAGTACGCCCCCTCCCACCTTGCGCATAAGAAAAGCGCCGACCGGAGACTTCGATGGTCTTTGGCTGGCGCGATGTGAAATATATTATGGTTGAAAACAGGTTTACTAGGCGGTGGTATCTCGGATGGGAGCCGAGGTGGAACATGGATGGGGGGAGAAGAGCTATTGCCCTTCTCCAGAAAAAAGCGCCTCTCAGGTTTGTAAAGTGGGGCGGGGTCTTGCATTTCTGCATGGTGTCTTGCATTTCTTGGCCGTTGTCGTTTACATTCCTGTCTCTTATACACATCTCCGAGCCCACGAGACTCCTGAGCATCTCG
>ERZ1026943.580-NODE-580-length-18482-cov-10.629565_pt1 | contig 18482 bp, 19 predicted proteins | sample MGYA00519461_ERZ1026943 | MGnify/ENA primary metagenome ERZ1026943 (study PRJEB26926, sample SAMN06164617) | human gut metagenome | biome: ENVO:00009003; feature: ENVO:2100002; material: ENVO:00002003 | host: Homo sapiens | place: USA | collected 2012 ...
CTCTCGGCAGCACTTTCAAGCAGGACGCATCGGGCAGCGACAAGCGGTATTCGTTTCGACTTCTGGCAAGAGAGCCGACGGATACCGTGCATTTATTTGAAGCCGCCATTGATTTATTGTCCTATGCCACTTATCTGAAATGCGAGGGCAAGGACTACAAATCGGAAAGTCTGCTTTCTCTTTCGGGCGTGTATCAGCCAAAGAAAGAGATGAAGGACAGCAAAATTCCCATAGCCCTCACAACTTTTTTGAGTGCCAATCCACAAATTAAGACCATCGTTCTGCATCTGGATAATGACAAGGTAGGCAGGCTTTGTACCGCTACTTTGAAGGAACTGTTGCAGAAAGACTACAAAATCGTTGATGAACCACCGCCTGTCGGCAAGGACTTCAACGATTTTTTGTTGTCCTATCTGGGAATTGCAAGACCAAAGCCTGCCCGTGAAAGGAGTGATGCCCGTTGATTGTGTAGTAGATTCTCACCAGAAAGACACCGAAACCAAATCAAAATATAATGCTGAAAGCGAGGAATGAACCATTGAAAAAGTATGATGTAACCCTTACTGCCCATTACCGAAAGACCGTTTCCGTCTATGCGGAAAGCCCCGAACAGGCAAAGAAAAAGACAAAAATTATCCTGTTCGATACCGACCTTATCAACTTTACAGATGATGATTTTGTCTGCGGCGAAGCCGATATTACCGAGCAGAGCGAGGACGGTCTTGACGGTGCGGGCGAGAATACACTACAGGAAAATGAGGATTGTTCGGACTGTCCGTACTTCTGCCCCGTGTGCGGTGAGTGTATGTATGAGGACGACTGCGAAGAATGAGATGTCTTACCAAGCACTGAATTTGGTTAGCCAAATTCGCTTGTTAGGGGTCAGCCCCTAATACCCCGTGAGAACAGAAAGGAGTTCAAGAATGAGCGAGTTCTTATTTTTCATTATCGGCACAATGCTCGGCGGTCTGTTCGGCGTTGCGTGTATGTGCTGCTTGCAGATAAACAGACTTTCCGAGAGAAAGGAAGTGGACAATGCGAAAAAGAAATGTGCAGATACTTTTCCGTCTGACTGAGGAGGAAGCCGAACACCTTAATGAGCTTGTGCGGAAATCGGGTCGCACAAAGGAAGCTTTTTTAAGAGAAATGGTAAAGGGCTATCAGCTCTGCGAGAAGCCCGACCCAGAGTTCTATAAAATGATGCGTGAGCTGTCCGCTATTGGCAACCGTATCAATCAGCTTGCGGTTAAGGCAAACGCCCTCGGCTTTGTGGATACCCCGATGCTCCGTGAGGAAGCAAGGAAGTGGCACGAATTTCAGATTGAAATTCGCAAAAGGTATCTGCTTCCACGCAGGTCATCGTAATGGCGGTCTGCGAGATATGGGATGTGCGTGGCAGGCTCGACCACCCAATCGACTATGCCGAAAATCCCGAAAAGACAGCCAACCTCAAATACACCGAAGCCGACCTGCAGGCGATGGTCGATGTAATGGAGTACGCTACTAATAAGAATAAGACCGAGCAGCGTTTCTTTGTCACAGGCGTAAACTGTGACCCGACCACCGCTAGAGATGAAATGATGATTACCAAAGCGGGGTGGAACGACACGAGCGAGATTGTCTGTTACCACGGCTTTCAGAGCTTCAAGCACGGTGAGGTTACGCCAGAGCAGGCTCACGAAGTCGGCGTTAAACTTGCTGAGCGAATGTGGGGCAACAGATTTCAAGTCATCGTTGCCACCCATCTGAATACCGACTGCCTGCATAATCACTTTGTCGTGAACTCTGTTTCTTTTGCTGACGGTATGCACTACCACGACAACAAAGCAAATCTGCGGCTGCTCCGTCAGCGCTCCGATGAGCTTTGCCGTGAGTATGCCCTGTCCGTCATCGAACACCCAAGCGGCAAGAAAAAGCCCTACGCCCTTTACCAAGCCGAAAAGCAGGGGCGACCCACGAGGGATAATGTTGCAAGACAGGCGGTGGACGAAGCTATCAGCAAATCATTCACGCTGAAAGACTTTGACCGCCAGTTGGCAGAAATGGGCTACCGCATAAACTTTGACCCCAACCGCAAGTATTGGACGATTATCGGCAAGGGCTGGCAAAGACCCAAGCGGATTTATAAGCTCGGAGAGGAATACACCAATGACAGGATTATGGAGCGTATCAGAGAAAATTCCTATGCGGTCAAATTCCAGAGCTTCTCGGAGCCACAGATTAAGGTCTATCGGGTCAAAGGCTCTTTGAAGAACGCTAAGAAAATCGGTGGCTTGCGTGGACTGTATCTCCATTACTGCTACAAGCTCGGTATCCTGCCAAAAGGCAGAAAACAAAATTATGCACGGCTTCATTATCTTTTAAAGGACGACCTTATGAAGATGGAAGCCATCACACAGGAAACAAGGCTGCTTTGCCGCAATCACATTGATACGGCGGAGCAGCTTTGTTCATATAAAGGCTCTCTGGAAACGGAGATGTCTGCCCTGCTTCAGAAGCGAAAGGAGCTTTACTCCAAATCCCGCAGGACAAGCGGCGAAGAAAAGGAAGCAGTCAAGGCAGAGCTTTCCGATATTTCGGGGCGGCTGAAAATTATCCGAAAGGAGGTCAGACTGTGCGAGGGCATTTCCGCCCGTAGTGATACCCTCAAGGAAAAATTGCAGACGATACGGGCAGACGAACACGAACAGCAAAGAAAGGAGCTGATGAAGAATGAACACAGGCGGCGAAGCGGCAGAACAAATCGTCCGAATGAGCTTGGAGGGCTTTGAGGTCGCTGCCAAAATTACAGGTGCAGGTGCGAAGAACATCGCTATCCTGTTGTATTCCATTCTTAAAGAAGAAAAGAAAACCAAAGGCAAAGCAAGGCTGACAAGTATGCTCCGTTCTGGTAAGGAACTGAAAGTCTTTACCGTCAAAAGCGGCGACTTGAAAAAGTTCACTCAGGAAGCGAAAAAATACGGTGTGCTTTACTGCGTCCTCACGGACAGGAAAAACAAAGACCCCAATGCAGAGGTCGATGTCATCGCCCGTGCCGAAGACGCATCGAAAATCAGTCGTATCGTGGAACGTTTTAATCTTGCTTCGGTGGATACCGCTTCTATTGTGACGGAAGCCGAGAAATCTAAAGATGCAAAGGACGGTCAGTCAGAGCCAGATATTGGTGTGCAGGAAAAGGCGGAGAAAGACAAGCTGCTTGACGAGCTTATGGGCAAGCCCGTCAAGAAGGAGGAAAACGCCCCAAACCCCTCGGTGGCAAAGACAGAAAAATCCCCTCAGTCCGAGCCTACCTCAGAGCAGCCAAAGAAGTTCGCAGAGGGGGCTACTATGACTAAGGAGAAACCTTCTGTCAGAGAGGAACTGCGGAAAATCAAGGAGAGCCGCAAGGAGCAGGAAGCAGAGATTGGCACTTCCGCCCTGGACAAAAGCGGAGCTTCCGACAGGGCGAAAAGTGCTAACGGGAAAACGGAGCATAAACAGCCCCAGAGAAAGAAAAAGAAACCAAAATCCAAAGAAACGAGGTAAACAGCTATGAGTATTTACGATGTATTCAGCGGCGGCAACAGACCTTTTGATAAAGAGGAATGGGCTGCCGCAAAGCAGGCACAGCGGAAAGAAGCCTATGAGCTGATTGACAATACCTGCTCTGAAATGATGGCAAGCGGCGACAGCTTCCGTCAGTATCTTAATGTGCAGGGTCGCTTTGACCGCTACTCCGTGGCTAACGCTATTCTGGTGTCAGCACAGATGCCCGAAGCAACGCAGCTTAAAGAGTACAGCAAATGGAAAGCGAACCGTGTCTATGTGAACAAGGACGCACAGAAAATTATTATCCTTGAGCCGAGCAAGGAATACACCCGTGAGGACGGGACAAAGGGCATCTCCTACAATGCCAAAGTGGTTTATGATATTTCCGAAACCTCGGCAAAGGACAGGCAGCAGGAACAGGAGCCGAAATCCATGCGTGAGCTTGTGTCGGCTCTGATTGATGCAAGCCCTGTACCCTGTGTACCCGTCGGTGAGCTTGAACTGCCTGCCTATTATGACAGCTCTCAGCAGACCATTTTTGTTAAGAAGGGGCTTTCCGAGGAAGTGCTGTTCGTGAGTATGGCAAAAGAGGTATCGGCAGCAGTCTATGACTTTAAGCACAACGAGAGCCGTGATGCTTCCGATTTCAAATCCTTCTGCGTTGCCTATATGGTAAGCTCCCGTTACGGCGTGGATACCAGAGGGTTTGACTTTTCCAGACTTCCCAGAGAGTATGCGGAAATGGATACGCAGGCATTCAAGGGAGAGCTTGGCGCGATGCGTGATGTTTTGGGCGAAATCCAGAGCGATATGTATAAGAGTATGGAAAAGAACAAGCCTGCAAAGAACAAAGAGCAGGAACGCTAATCGGAGGTGAAGACTATGAGAGAGGAACGATACCATATCGCACTTGATAAGTACGATAAGAATATCGTCATCAACGCCTTAAACACCCTGCGTACAAGGCAGTTACAGGAGGAACGCCCCACCGAGCCTGTTGACGAGCTGATAAGCAAGGTGGCACACGCTCCGACAAAAAAGGTTAAGGTTGTGCATTGCAGGTGCAATGAGGAACGATGACCAGAAAACGAGCCTAATCCTTTCTGTCTGCGGAATACTTCCTGTCGTATGGCTTGCCCTGCTGACAGCACCCTATGTCAGCGGTGGTCTTGTAGAGATTATCCGAGGTCTGCCTGTGGCGATGGGCAATCCGTTTGAAATAATGGTATGTGAGGACAGCGTAAAGACTGTCCTTATTTTTTTACTTGCCTACGCTATGGGCATCGGCGTTTATTTCTCTACACGCAGGAATTACCGCAGGCGTGAGGAACACGGCTCTGCGAAATGGGGCAACGCAGGTGCTTTGAATAAGAAGTACCGAGATAAAGACCCGTCAGCCAATAAGCTCTTGACCCAGAATGTCCGTATCGGGTTGGACGGGAAAAAGCACCGCAGGAATCTGAATATTTTAGTCTGCGGAGGCTCTGGTGCGGGAAAAACGAGGTTTTTCTGCAAGCCAAATGCTATGCAGTGCAACACCTCTTTTGTAATACTCGACCCAAAGGGTGAAATCGTCCGTGACATCGGCGGTCTGTTGGAAAATAAAGGCTATGAGGTGCGTGTACTTGACCTTATCAATATGCACCGCAGCCATTGTTACAATCCCTTTGTCTATCTGCGGAACGATAACGATGTTCAGAGGTTGGTAACAAACTTGTTTAAGGCGACCACGCCGAAAGGCTCACAGTCGCAAGACCCATTCTGGGATACGGCGGCGAGTATGCTGCTTCTGGCTCTGGTGTTCTATCTGAAATATGAGGCACCGCCAGACGAGCAGAATTTTCCGATGGTTATGGAGCTGCTCCGTGCAGGCGAAGTCCGAGAGGACGATGACAGCTATGTAAGCCCTCTGGACGAGCTGTTTGACCGTCTGGAAATGGTAAACCCAGAGCATATCGCCCTTAAGTATTACAGGGATTACCACAGTGGTAGTGCAAAGACCTTAAAGAGTATCCAGATAACCCTTGCCGCAAGGCTTGAAAAATTCAATCTGGAGAGCCTTGCAGGGCTGACCGCCACCGATGAGCTTGACTTGCCAAGTCTGGGAGAAAAGAAGGTCGCTCTGTTCGCTCTGATACCAGACAACGATACGAGCTTTAACTTCCTTGTCAGTATCCTTTATACCCAGCTCTTTCAACAGCTTTTTTATCTGGCAGACCACAAGTACGGCGGAAGCCTGCCTGTGCATTGCCATTTCATAATGGACGAATTTGCGAATGTTTCATTGCCTGATGACTTTGATAAAATCCTGTCCGTTATGCGTTCCAGAGGGGTATCGGTATCCATTATCCTGCAAAATCTGGCACAGCTCAAAGCCCTTTTTGAAAAGCAATGGGAAAGCATTGTCGGCAACTGCGATGAGTTTCTGTATCTGGGCGGCAACGAGCAAAGCACCCACAAATATGTGTCAGAGCTTTTGGGCAAGGAAACCATTGATACCAACACCTACGGGAAAAGCTCTGGGCGGAGTGGTAACTATTCAACAAATTATCAGATTTCGGGGCGTGAGCTGATGACCCCAGACGAAGTGCGTATGCTTGATAACCGTTACGCACTTCTTTTTGTGCGTGGGGAACGCCCCGTTATGGACTTCAAGTATGACATCTTGAAGCACCCGAATGTGAAGTTGACGGCTGACGGAGGGCAACCGCCGTATATCCACGGAGAGCCTACGCAGGTTGTCGCAACACTTGTGTTTGACAGTGATATTCCAGATAATGCCGTGAGCGTGAAAACTGTCAGCACTTCCTATGAGCTTCTGTCCGATGAGGACTTGGAAGAAATATTCAATTTATAAGGAGGATTTACCCTATGAAACTTTTTAAGAAGAACGAGAACAAGAAAACCACGAAGCTGCCGATGACTAAAAAGGTTAAGAAAGGCTTCCGCTATTACTGTATGGCTGTTATGGCAATGACATTTGTACTTGGTACTTCCGTAACCGCCTTTGCTGCCAATGACCCTATTCAGGTAGTCAACAATCTGTCCGATTTCATTTTCGGTCTGGTGAGGGCTGTCGGTATGATTATGCTCGGCTTTGGTATCGTGCAGATTGGTCTTTCCCTCAAATCCCACGACCCGTCCCAGAGAGCTAACGGATTTTTGACCCTTGCAGGCGGCGTTGTCATTACCTTCGCAAAGGAAATCTTGACTCTTATCACAGGCTAAGATAACAGACTGACACAAAAAGATAACGGGAGCAGATCCGCCGAGTGCGGAACTCGCTCCCGTTATCTAATATCATCAAGGAGGTGGTCAAATGTCTGATAACTGGGTGGTACAGAATTTAGAGAACGCCCTAAACACTTGGAATGAGAAATTAGCCGAGATATGGCAGCTCATTACCCAATCCCCAGAGAACTTTAAGGGCGGCACGATATGGAATGTCATCGTGGATATTCACGGTGCGGTGCAGGCTATCGGACTTGCCCTGCTCGTGCTGTTCTTTGTTGTGGGTGTGATGCGTACCTGCGGAAATTTTGCAGAAGTCAAGCGACCAGAGCAGGCTTTGAAGCTGTTTATCCGCTTTGCCATTGCCAAAGGTGCAGTGACCTACGGATTAGAACTGATGATGGCACTGTTTAAGATTGTGCAGGGTATGATTTCCACGATTATGAATGCCGCAGGATTTGGCTCGGCGCAGCAGACGGTGTTGCCGCAGGAAATCGTGACAGCCGTTGAAGATTGCGGATTTTTTGAGAGTATCCCGCTATGGGCGGTCACGCTGATAGGCGGACTGTTTATTACGGTGCTGTCATTCATAATGATTATGTCGGTATATGGCAGGTTTTTCAAGCTGTATATCTATACTGCCATAGCACCCGTACCCCTTTCCGCTTTTGCTGGAGAGCCGAGCCAAAGCGTCGGCAAGAGCTTCATTAAGAGCTATGCCGCTGTATGCCTTGAAGGTGCGGTTATCGTGCTTGCCTGCATTATCTTTTCCCTATTTGCTTCTTCTCCGCCTGTGGTCAATCCCGATGCGGCGGCGGTTACAATGGTATGGAGCTATATCGGGGAGCTTGTGTTCAATATGCTCGTCCTTGTCGGTGCGGTCAAAATGGCAGACCGTGTTGTAAGAGAAATGATGGGCTTGTAAGGGAGGTGCTATGATTGGAAGTCAAGATAAATAAGGAAATCCGTAATTATACGGAGAGTATGTTTTTTGGACTGTCCCTCAGACAGTTCATTTTTTCTGTCCTTGCCTGCGGCGTGGCGGTGGGTTTGTATTTCCTTCTCCGTCCACGATTTGGTACGGAAACCCTCAGTTGGGTTTGTATCTTAGGTGCGTTCCCCTTTGCGGCTATGGGATTTATCAAATACAACGGTATGACCGCAGAGCAGTTTGTCTGGGCGTGGATTAAATCAGAATTTCTGATGCCGAAAAAGCTGATGTTCCTGCCAGATAATCTCTATTATGAAACGATGAAGCCAACCATTGAAGCCTATGAAAAAGGGTTGACGACAGTACGGAAAAAGCAGAAAGGTAGGACACCAAAAACAAAGAAATTGAAAAAGAAAAATGCGAAACGCAGCAAGGAGGTAAACAATGCTGAGAACTCTTAAAAATCTGTTCAAGCAGGACAGGGAAAAGTTTGTTGTGCCGAAGTCGGTACAGAATGTTATCCCGATTAAGACAATCTGGGAGGACGGCATATTCCTTGTCGGCAGGAACAAGTACGCAAAGACCTTTAAATTTGAGGATATAAACTATGCCGTGGCAAGCCGTGAGGATAAGGAAGCAATGTTCCTTGAATACTCGGAGCTTCTTAATTCCCTTGACAGCGGTGCGACCACGAAAATCACTATCAATAACCGTCGCTTGAACAAAGCTGATTTTGAACAGACCATTTTAATCCCAATGGCTGATGACGGTCTGGATAAGTACCGCAAGGAATACAACAAAATGCTTCTGGATAAGGCGACAGGGGCTAATTCCATCGTACAGGATAAGTATGTAACCGTATCTGTCTGCAAGAAGAATATCGAGGAAGCCCGAAACTACTTTGTCCGTGTGGGTGCTGACCTTATCGCCCACTTTAACCGTCTGGGGTCGAAGTGTGTGGAACTGGACGCAGGCGACAAGCTGCGTATCTTCCACGACTTCTACCGTACAGGAGAAGAAACAGCGTTCCACTTCGATATTACCCAGACGATGCGGAAAGGTCACGATTTCAAGGATTTTATCTGCCCTGATACCTTTGAATTTGAGAGCGACTGCTTCAGAATGGGTGACAGATATGGGCGTGTGATTTTTCTCAGAGAGTATGCGGCATATATCAAGGACAGTATGGTGGCGGAGCTTTGTGAGTTGAACAGGAATATGATGCTGTCCGTTGACATTATCCCCGTTCCCACAGATGAAGCCGTGCGGGAGGTGGAAAACCGTCTGCTTGGTGTGGAAACCAATATCACGAATTGGCAGAGGAAGCAGAACCAGAACAACAATTTTTCTGCCGTTATCCCCTATGATTTGGAACAGCAGCGAAAAGAAAGCAAGGAATTTCTGGACGATTTGACAACCCGTGACCAGAGAATGATGTTTGCCGTGCTTACGATGGTGCATACGGCAGATTCCAAAGAGCAGCTCGACAATGATACAGAAGCTCTCTTGACTACCGCAAGAAAGCATTTGTGCCAGTTTGCGGTGCTGAAATATCAGCAGATGGACGGATTGAATACAGCCCTGCCATTTGGTGTACGGAAGATAGATGCCCTGCGTACCCTCACAACAGAGAGTCTTGCAGTGTTTATCCCGTTCCGTGTGCAGGAAATTTACCACGAAAATGGTGTGTATTACGGTCAGAATGTCATCAGCAAAAATATGATTATCGCCAATCGCAGGCAGCTCCTTAACGGCAATTCCTTTATTCTCGGTGTGTCGGGTGCAGGAAAATCCTTTACTGCAAAGGAAGAAATAACGAATATCATTCTGACCGACCCTAATGCCGATATAATCATCATTGACCCAGAACGTGAATATTCCCCGCTTGTGAAAGCAATGCAGGGAGAAGTTATTCATATCTCTGCGACAAGTGAAAATCACATCAATGCTATGGATATGAACTCCGATTACGGTGACGGTGCAAACCCTGTCATTCTGAAATCGGAGTTTATTTTATCCCTTTGCGAACAGCTCATCGGCGGCACGAACTTGGGAGCAAAGCAGAAATCCATCATTGACCGCTGTACGGCAAGCGTCTACCGCACCTATCAGCAGAACAACTACACCGGCGAGGTGCCGACCTTGCAGGACTTCCGAGCGGAGCTTCTCAAGCAATCCGAACCAGAAGCGCAGGAAATCGCTCTTGCCATTGAGCTGTTTACCAACGGCTCTCTGAACACCTTTGCAAAGAAAACCAATGTGGACACGGATAACCGCCTGATCTGCTATGACATCCTTGACCTCGGCAAGCAGCTTATGCCCATCGGTATGCTGGTCGTCCTCGACTCTATTCTGAACCGTATTACGCAGAACCGAGCTAAGGGCAAGAACACCTTCATCTTCATTGATGAAATCTACCTTCTGTTCCAGCACGAGTACAGCGCAAACTTCCTGTTCACCCTTTGGAAGCGTGTGCGAAAGTACGGTGCTTATGCCACGGGCATCACGCAGAATGTGGACGACCTGCTTCAGTCCCACACGGCAAGAACGATGCTGGCAAACTCCGAGTTCATCGTGATGCTCAATCAGGCATCCACGGACAGATTGGAGCTTGCAAAACTGCTGAACATCTCGGACACCCAGCTTTCCTATATCACCAATGTGGATGCCGGTCACGGACTGATCAAGGTCGGCTCCAGCCTTGTACCATTTGCCAATAAATTCCCCAAGAACACGAAGCTCTATAAGCTGATGACCACCAAACCGGGCGAGGGTGCTTAAATTCTTCAAAAAAGGTATTGACTCTGACGCTGCGTAATAGTTTATGCTATAATTACCACGAAGGAGGATGATACCAATGATGACCGTCAATGAGGTGAGCAAGCTCACGGGGGTTAGCATTCGTGCCTTGCAGTACTATGACAAAATCGGTTTACTGCATCCAGCGGAATATACTGAAGCGGGCTATCGGCTGTATGACAATACAACTTTGGAGCGCTTGCAGCAAATATTGCTGTTCCGTGAGCTTGAATTCTCTCTCAAAGAGATTCAGTCCATTCTTCAAAGTCCGGACTTTGATAGGGATCGGGCATTAGATCAGCAAATATGCTTGCTCACATTGAAAAAAGAGCATATCGAAAACCTTATCACCTTCGCTCGTGGACTAAAACAGGTTGGAGGAACGAATATGGACTTTTCTGCATTTGATACGGCAAAGATGGATGAATACGCTACGAAAGCAAAAGAAAAGTGGCAACACACCAATGCCTATCAGGAATATACGCAAAAGAACAAGGGGCGCTCTAAGGATGCAGAAGAAGCGCTTGCAAGAGGACTGATGCTGATCTTCTCTGATTTTGGCAAATGCAAGGATGGCGATCCTGCATTGCCGGAAGCGCAAGCCTTGGTGAAGCGCTTACAGGCATATATCTCAGAGAATTATTATCAATGCACCCCTGAAATACTGCAAACTCTTGGTGCAATGTATGGTGCTGGAGGTGAATTTACCGAGAATATTGATAAAGCAGGTGGGGAAGGAACTGCAAAATTTGTCGAGCGTGCAATCTCTATCTACTGCCAATAAACAAGACAAACCTTATAGGCACTCGCTGACTTCAGCGGGTGCCTACTCGCTTTATGAAAGGAAACGCAATGAAAAAGAAAATCTGTAAAATTCTTATTGCGGTGCTTGTAGCTGTTCTCGGCACAAGCACCTATTTTATTATCGATCACTACAAGGAGTCGAATAAGCAAGCTGCCCTTTATGGCGAGCTGGCTGAACTTGTAGACGCTGCGGCACAGACGGATGCTGCAACGGAACCGGCGGAGCAGATTCCATACTCCGAGGAAAAGATGCTTCTGCCGGAGCTTGCAGAGCTTTATCAGCAGAACGGCGATTTGGTGGGCTGGATCAGCATTGCAGATACCAACATCAATTATCCCGTGATGCAGTCGGTGAATGAGCCGAATTTCTATCTAAAGCACGGCTTTGATAAGGAATACTCCGACTATGGCTGTCCCTATGTGCAGGAGGATTGCGATGTGCAGGAGCCGTCCGACAATCTTGTCATCTATGGACACCATATGTCCAACGGTTCGATGTTTGCCCACCTTGAAAAATTCAAGAGCAAAGACTTTTGGTGCGAGCATCGGATGATCACATTCAACACACTGACGGATAAGCAGGAGTATGAGATCGTTGCCGTATTCCGCACGGTGGTCTACACCGACAGTCCCGAAGCATTCAAGTTTTATCGCTTTATAGACGCAGAGAGCGCCAATGAGTTTGACGACTTTATTGCCAAGAGCAAGGAGCTGTCTTTCTATGATACCGGCGTGACCGCCGAATACGGTGATAAGCTCATTACGCTGTCTACCTGTGAGTACAGCCGCAACAACAGCCGTCTTGTGGTCGTGGCGAAGCGCATAACGGAGGACGGTGGTGCGGATGCTGCCAAGACTCACGCCGAAGCAACGGCAGAGGGCGAACGCCCTAATTAAGCGCCTTTGTGCCAATTATGACAACGGCAACTGCCTTGCGCTGGATGACGGAGAACCCTGCGCCTGTGTGCAGAGCATCTCATACTCACTTCTCTGCAAGTATTTCCGCAAAGCTGTTTTGCCGGCAGAGCCTTTGCTGGAAGCGGATATTCTTGGCACACGCTTTGAAAAGTGCGTGTCCTGCGGTACGCCGATTATCAAGAAGGGCAACCGAAAGAAATATTGCGAGAAGTGCGCTCAAAGAGCTTACAAAGCTCAGCAGGCAGAGTACGCAAGAAGAAAACGGGCAGAGTCGAAAAATAGGCGCTGAAAAAGCCAGCAATATCAAGACTTTTCAGCTCCCGCACTTTGAGGGGTAAGGTGTTTATACCTTTACCCCTCGTTTTTAATTTAGGGGCGTTTGGGTACGCCCCGGAAAGGAGGGTTCAATGGCTGATATTAAAACGAGAGATGTCGTAAAAGGCACAATCAAGAAGATCGACAAAGCGGCAATCGCCGCAGACCGTATGCGCTCCGCCTATGTGCAGACGAAGGAAAAGGCAGAACACACAACGCACCCGGATGAGCATAATGCCGAGGAGTACGCCTCCGACCGAGTGGAAGGCGGCGTTGACCGTATCACGCACGAAGCGGCGCACCAGTTTGATAAGCAGGGGCGCAAGGGACTGGAAGAAACGAAACGGAATGTGTCCAAAGCAAAGGACGGTGTTCAAAAGTTTCGTGAAAAGCGTGCTACTGAGTCGATGAAAAGGCAGACTGTCCGCACCTCTGGGAATAAGACCATCAAGGCGGTCGAGCAAACAGAAAAGACGATCAAACAGTCTGCCAGTTCTGCCGGTAAGAAAACCATCAAGACTGCCGGGAAAGGTACAGCCAAAGCCGCACAGAGGTCGGTCAAGACCACGAAAACGGCAATCAAAACCACACAGCAGGCGGCAAAGACGGCGCAAAAAACCGCACAGGCTACGGTGAAAGCATCGCAAAAAGCTGCACAAGCCGCCAAAGCCACAGCCAAGGCAGCGGTTGCCGGTGTAAAAGCTGCCGTTAAAGCAACGATTGCCGCAGTCAAAGCAATCATAGCGGCGACAAAAGCGCTGGTTGCCGCTATCGCCGCTGGCGGCTGGGTTGCCGTTGCGGTCATTGTCGTGATTTGCCTGATTGCCCTGATTTGCGGCTCGGTTTTCGGGATATTCTTTTCCGGTGAGGATTCCGGCACAGGAATGTCGATGCAGACAGCCGTGCAGGAGATCAACGCTGATTACGACGCCAAGATGGAAGCGGAGAAAAACTCGGTAGCCTATGATAATATGGAGATCAGCGGTGGTCGAGCCGTGTGGAAGGATGTGCTTGCGGTCTATGCAGTCAAAACGAATACCGACAAGGGCAATCCGCAGGAGGTTGCCACGATGGACGAGAGCAAGAAGCAGCTTCTCTCGGACATCTTTTGGGAGATGAACTCCATATCCTCCCGCAGTGAAAGCCACTCAGAAACGGAAATTACCGAAACGGACGACGGAAACGGCAACATCGTTCAGACGGAAACGACAGTCACAAAAACAACGCTTTATATTACCGTTTCTCATTTGACAGTGGATGAAATGGCTGACCTATATGGCTTTGACGCAGAACAGCGGGAATACCTTGCCGAGCTTCTCAAGGACAAAAACAATTCCCTTTGGGCGGCGGTACTTTACGGTATCCGATACAGTGACGATCAGATCGTCACCGTGGCGCTTTCACAGGTCGGCAATGTAGGCGGCGAACCGTACTGGTCTTGGTATGGCTTCGGAAGCCGTGTGGAATGGTGTGCTTGTTTTGTAAGCTGGTGCGCCGATCAGTGCGGCTATATTGACACCGGTGTTGTACCCAAATATGCAGGCTGCGTGAACGGCGTCCAGTGGTTCAAAGATCGTGGACAGTGGATCGACGGCTCTGCCGAGCCTGTTCCCGGAATGATTATTTTCTTTGATTGGGATAACAAGGGTTCGTCGGGTCCGCAGGATGGACAATCCGACCACACCGGTATTGTCCAAAAAGTCGAAAACGGTATCGTTTATACCGTTGAGGGAAACTCCGGTGATAGCTGTCGGGTAAACCAGTACAGCGTAGGTCACTACGAAATCCTCGGATACGGAGTTCCGAACTACTAACAAAAAAGCCACCGACTCACTTTTGATGTGGGTCGGTGGCACTTTTTTTGTTTACGGGTTGCATTTCTTGCAGGGGTCATAACCTTGTGAAATCAGATCATCTCTGCTTCCGGTATAAGTCTGCTTATTCTTGTCACTCATTTGTTTGACAGACGAGCAAGAAGGATAGTGGAACTTTTTCGTATTGACATTCAGAATGTAGGTACTTTCAACATTTTGGGCTGGAGGATTAGATTGTTCGGTTTGCTTCGGCGGTTCTGTTTGTTGAGTACCAGCGAATGAACTATCCCCAGTTGCATAGTTTATCGAAATGTCTGGCTGGACATTGTAGCAATATACATTAAAGCAAATGCCATCTCCATTGTCCTCAACAGAGTATGCTTCCAGTAAAACACCGCTTGCAAGGAGATTGTTGCCCTCAAAAATTGGCGTGGAGCGATATAGAATGTGATTTCCGGTTTCTTTAACATAGTCTGCAACCATATTCTCGAATGGCAGCATCCCCTGAATGTTCAGATAGCGAGTACCTGTTATAAGATTTTTTGTGTTGGCATTTTCGCCAGAGAGCTGATAGCCGATCAAGTGACAACGATTATACAGATACTTCCCATCCACATTATCGTATTTTACAGTATGCCAACCTGTTGGTTTAACACTTCCGATAGAGCCTCGCTCTTCGGTCGGCATTAAATCTTTTCCGATGGAAGCAACACAAACGCCGCATCGCCCCAACGAGTCAAGATCACTGTAATACTCATATGAGCTGGTTGTATAGTCGCTCTCGGTAAAATACGGAATGTTGTTATTGATTACAGCATATGGCGAACCGGAATAAGCAGGTACATCGCTAATGGAAAAAGAAGAATTGCTTTCTTTAGCGGGAGTGGTTGCATTGCTTGTTGTCGGCGATGCAGATGCTTCTGAGGAGGATGAGTTGTCTGAGCCTGTGTCGGATGGTGTTGTCGTTCCGTTAGCGGAATCCGAAATGGTATATCCCGGCGATACCGCTGGCGACTCAACCGTTCCGCTTTCGGAGATACATCCGGCTATGATAATACAAGTGACGAGGGCTAACGAAGCTGCGATAGAGCCAATGGCAATTTTCTTTTGCCGTGCTTTCTTTTTCTGCGCTGCTTCTTCCGCAGTTTTTAGAGTAGATAATTGCTTTTCGTATTCTTCTAAACGCTCGGAATTGCGGGCAGAGAGTTTCTTCTTTTGGCGGAGCTTCTCAATCTCTTTCTCAAAGTCCGCTATGCTTTTCGGCTTTTTAGAAAAGAGGCTCATCTGACATACACCTCTTTCGTGATCTTTTCGTGAGAGGTGCCACCAAAGTCAAGCGTAGTTTCGAGCTTGTAATCGCTTGCGTAGTCAATGTCAAAATAGAAATCTGCCGGGTAATCTCGGTTCCATTTATAAATGACCAACCTTGAAATCTTTTCTTTGAACTCAGCAACCGATGTGTTTTCAACAAAACAATAGTCTTTGGCATCGGCGTCAGCTAAAAAGCTTTCGCTGATGGAAACGCTACATTCTGCTTGAGAAAATAATGACTCAGAGTAAGGTGCAATCAATAAAGAAGCCCCATTGATAGTTTTCAAAATATCCTTGACAACATTAGCATCTCGACTTTGCCGACGATGGTTAAACATCATCCCATTCGCATTATCTAAGCAGACAATAACAGTCATAGCCACCCCTCCATCTTCATCGCACAAACGCTAACAGACCTAAAATAACGCTATAGGTGTAATTATTATAGCAGATAATCAAGAAAACTACAACCAGTAGAGTTAGATTATGCCTACACGACCGTGTATAGCGTGCGTGTTGTCGATTATAATACTAATAGTACGATAGTAACGCTAAAGGGGGTGGTTCCCGTGGACATCGAAACGATTGGTCTGAATATCAGAAAATGCAGAAACGCAAAAAAGATGCGTCAGGAAGATCTGGCACAGAAAGCGAATGTGAGTTCAAATTATATCAGTGCTGTCGAGAGAGGCGTAAAGATACCGTCAGTCGAAACGCTAATTGATATTATGAACGCACTCGGTGTTTCTGCTGATATGATATTTTGCGATGTCATTGATGCGGGTGTAACTGAGAAGAATAATCAGCTTGACGCAAAAGTTTCTCACCTTTCCACCAAGGATAGAAAGACCGTCTATGATGTACTTGATCTCTTGGTTAGAGGTTTGTCCAAATAACTCCAAAGTTCGGCTTTGCGCCGAACTTTTTTCTAAACTGGAACAATTAAGAAAGCAGCCGGAAACGGCTGCTTTTCCTTTACGCTGATGAAGGGTGATAAGGTTGTCAAGCTGCTGAAAAAACTCTCCAACTTTTGCTTGTTCTATCTGATTGGGAATCGAAATGGGAGTCCTTTTCCCACTTTCAATAGTATAAGTTCCAACAGTACCGATACCAGCTGATTCATTTATGAAGCCTTGAATCTGCTCCGCCGAGAACGAATAAAAGAGGAACTTGCCATCTATTTTATCTGAGTTTTGGAACCATATAATATTACCGTCTTTGAAATACAAAGGCTCCAAATTCCTCACTAAATAAGGCACTCCGATAGTACCAACACCCGTCACAAGCAAATCTGAAACACCGACTTTTCCCGACAATGTACTGTATTCTTCGTACTTCTCTTTTGAAATATAGAGATAGTCATCCGGCTCTTCATTCTTTGCAGCAGCAACAATATCTCTTGCTCTAAGGAACCTTACTCCACTGTCTGTCCAGTCTGATTGATGGATGCGCTTAACAGATGTGACATTCATCATATCACCGAGCTTACGCTGTTCCCAAGAGGATGTATAAAAAGGATGGATCAGTTGGACAGTCAGAGAAATATTCGGGGTTGAATGAAAAAAGGCTGTCGTTGATGAAGGGTGATAAGGTTGTCAAGTTGCTCCAAGTAAGCGCCCAAAGCTCGCTGTTCGGTTATACTTGGAATAGTTACATATGTGTTTCCCACAAGTTCTTTATTAAGATTATTTACTGTGCTACCAGCAGCAAGTGACCTATACTGGCTAAGCATTTGTGGTGTACCAAGTAGATGACAAAGGAAAGTTAAGTCAAAGACCCCATAGGTATTTCTTATGAGCAACCAACCGTCGTGAATACAGCCATCAATGCCCATTATATAGGGCTTTCCGAAACTCATAGAGTTGGAAAGAATTAAGTCACCCGGATGAACTTCTCTCGTTTTAGACAGCCCTTCGGGTCGAATTTTCTCAGCGGTTTTGGTTATGTAATTTCCTTGTGTTGGAGCATCACCAATCTTAACCCAGTTCAACCCATTTGGTGCATCCGTTATGAAATCGTCAATTGGTCTTGGTGAACCGCCTCGTTCTATTTGAACCAATTCTGAGAACTTACGCTGTTCCCAAGCTATCCGGTCGCAGTCGAGCTTATTCAGGTGTGAAATATGGGAAGTAAGTTTGAAATTTCGGGATTTATTGTTGCTAATTCGGGATTATATGCTATAATATAAGATGTGTTTTAGCACTTACTCGCAGGTTGAGAGAAAGGAATGATACGATGGCTGTAAGCTATAAAAAACTTTGGCACATTCTGCTTGATCGAGATATGAAGAAAAGAGATTTGCAGGAAGCTGCTGGACTCACTAAATACGCAATCAATAAGCTCAGTCGTGATGAAAATGTAAGCACTGAAGTGTTGGGAAAAATCTGCTCAGCTTTGAATTGCACGACTGACGACATTATGGAGTTTGTTCCCGACGAGAAGTGAGTCCGTTTTAAGGGACACTAATTGTTGTATCATAACAGTGGGGTAGTATATTGCCCTTAAAAAAGAAAAAGGATGGGTTCACAGGATGAATAAGCAACAGCTTGCTCAGAAAATATGGGCTTCCGCAAACCAAATGCGTTCCAAAATCGAAGCGAATGAATATAAGGATTACATACTTGGCTTTATCTTTTACAAGTATCTATCTGATAAAGAAATCAAATTCTTGAAGGAAAATGACTATGACGACGAACTTCTGAAAACCGTATCAGAAGAAGATGACGAAACGGTTAAGTGGGTTCAAGAGAATATCGGCTACTTTATTGCCTATAAAGACCTCTTTTCTACTTGGCTCTCGATGGGTAAGGACTTTGATGTTTCAAATGTCC
>ERZ1026943.600-NODE-600-length-17994-cov-11.922515_pt1 | contig 17994 bp, 34 predicted proteins | sample MGYA00519461_ERZ1026943 | MGnify/ENA primary metagenome ERZ1026943 (study PRJEB26926, sample SAMN06164617) | human gut metagenome | biome: ENVO:00009003; feature: ENVO:2100002; material: ENVO:00002003 | host: Homo sapiens | place: USA | collected 2012 ...
TCGGCAGCGTCAGATGTGTATAAGAGACAGCATATAGGCAACACGCAATGATAATATATATTCCATAGACGGTGGTAGCTTACTAAAATCCTCACCAACTACCAGAGGGGTCACTTATTTTAAATACCGTCCGCGCTGGCAGACCTTCCAACGCTACCGATTTTACGCAATCGGTGTACGCTTAACAGTCCGCTTCCTCCGTTAAGACAAGGGATAACATTACGCCGTTACCATGCGCCCAAGATTTGTCAGGTAGCTATCTCCGTCGTAAACCTTGGGACTGAGCGTTAACGGAAAATGAAAAAAACGTAAGTCAAATAGCTCACACGCAAGGGAGCAACCATGAAACCAAAACATTTTCCGTCTACGGAATCGTACCGCACCATCTGCGTTAGTGAAATCAACCAAAAGACTAACACAGAATCGAACCTCGCTTTGTCGGTCAAGCAAACCAACGCGAAAGATTGTCTCCGATCTTCATCGTACCTTCATAAAACGTAGTGGTAATTCGGTCACATAGGAAATGGAGCTGAGACATAAGGAGCGACCTCATATCTTTCCATCCCAACTTACGTCAATCTATGGCTGGATTGGCTACCAACAACTTTCACCCACCATTCAGCATATTAATCTTCTAATATATCCAAGTTTGGGCTACTCGTACTCGCGTCTGGTCTTATAGCTGATTACCAGCATCAATTGGACAACTATCTTATGGCACTCCAAGCGATTGACATAGCTGCCACACTACCCTCTACTTGGTTCAATGAAGTGCGTACCTCATATCTATTGCGATAGCGACCAGTTAGCGATACCATTTTCTTGCGTTTCATCACAGCACCGTGCCTGCTCGGTTGAGATTTTCCATCTCTCCTGTCCTTCTAAAGATGTCAGTTACCTGCATCAGACAAAGCCTACCTATAGGGTATCCTCTATAGTGGAACTCCTCGAACACGTCCATGACCACATGGAATTGTGAATACACATGGTTGAAACAATCCTTCGCGTTGATTTCTCAACGCTGATACTTTATACAAATATCAAGGTGCAACTGGAAACTTTCGTTTCATTTCGTTAGATATTATAGCATCTAACTTTATCAGTTGCAAGAACTTTTTTGAACTTTTTTCCATCTTCTTTTCTCAAGGTGCTCAGATTGATTTGCGTTTTTATCCGCGTCTCTTTCTGACATCAACTATATTACATGGTGCCTATATCCGTGTCAACAACTTTTTTAGAAAATTTTGAAAACTTTTTTCGCAACAGTCCGCATTGCATCAGCGGACTAAATATGTATCAACAAACATACGCAACGATATTATAGCAGATATTTGCAATGGTAAAAAATATATAACACCTAAAATCTTCCGTCAATTTAAACTGCACGTCACAAACGCTGTCAAAAGAGAAATTTGAAATAGTAGTTTTAAAGCGATCATTCCGTCTGATTATCACCCTAATATATCTGTAGCGGCAACAGATTATATCCAACATAGTTCTTAGATATATTCCGCAATATTCTATAGTAACTGAACCTATAGGAATATTCCGAACTTCCTTTGCGATTCTCCACCTTGAAACAGCTGTCTTCATGCAATCCGACTATTGGTATCTTGCATGTTCCATATCTGTTCCGTCTTTCCCATATATCAATCTTGCTCAGCTTAATCAAATCATCGGCTAATTTTTCCGATATAGATATATCATATGGCTCGCCATTATCAGGCTTTAACGTTGCTCCATCCCACCATATATTTTCCGCTCTAAGGTTCTTCACAACGCTCATATCATCGTTATAGATACCTTCATATAGGCTTCTGAATAGCGTCTGTATATAGAATCCGTTATAGTCCTCATACATTCCTATATCATGGTATATCTTTTCAAACTGCGTATTGGAAATAAATTTCTTAGAAGCATTTGGTTTGGCTAACGACCAAAGAATATTCCGATCCAAGTCATTCAACATATATTCCATATCTTTATTGCCAAGATATTTTGCATACAAACCAAGGATATATATAATAGTCGTTATAGCCTTTGGGCTATTAGGATTCATTCCTAATATAATATTTTGTAAATCAACAGGTGTGCAATTTGAATAATCATATTCGCCTATAACACATAATGATTTAGCTACCTTTGCCGTGTTATCGGAATCAAATGTCTGTATAAAGTCATCAAAATTTTTCCGCAAAGATAAGCGCTCCCTTCTATTAGTTTTGTTTTCACCACTCCAACACTCTCCAATATCTAAGATTATAATAAACAAAGGCGGCCGTCAAAAAACAACCGCCTTATATCAGTTACTTTGCGTATGCCGCTACTGAAATTTTTCCGTATGACTGTTCAACCTTGCTCACATAGTAATCAAGATTTTCCATCTTCTTGATTATGGTTTTATTGTCAACGCCATTCTCAATATCTTTCCAGTACAAATCCCAGTCAAATACCATGTTGGTAATGTCTTTTTTCCGACCAAACAGACCCATGATACTCACCTTTCATTAAATAAAATCATAACCAAGTTCAAGGCTATCGAACACGTCTTTGATTTCATCATCCATAATACCGATGTATTTTCGTGTAGTGGCCACGCTGCTATGATTGAACACATAGCTTAGAATGACAAGCGCCTTATCCTTATCTTCCGCATCGTGCCATGCCCTAAAGCCGAATGATTTCCTCAAGGAATGGCTACCGATATTCTGGTTAATCCCAGCTTCCTTAGCGGCGTTCTTGATAATACGCCAAAGAGTAGTAGCTGCAATAGCGCCGTCACCCTCACGTGATTTAAACATATACTCGTCTAAATTATCTGTAGGGAACTCATTAAGGTACTCTACAATAACTTTCTTAACAGTGTTATTAAAGAACAGCTTAACAAATTTCTTCTGCTTGCGTGTTTTCTTAGGTTGCAAAGTATAGAAGTCCTTAAACTTATACTCTCCGTCCTTAACACCGTCCAAGAAGAAGCTCCATTTAAGCGTAATCAAATCGCTTGCACGCAAACCAACATTGATACCAATAACGAACAGTAGTTTGTTCCGACTGGCAAGCTGACGATGGTGTTCATCGGTAGCTTCATTGATATGCTTGTCAAACACATCAATCATGGCCTTAATTTCTTCATCTGTACGGAAAGCGTATACCTCAGAAGATACACCAGCAGGCTTTAATCCGCCGCTATTATCACGAGCCTTCGGACTTTTAGGCTTAACGTCTTTAGTGCCAATGATAACACTAAACGGAATGATATTGTTCTGCTGCTTTTCTTCCACAATAACTGGCGCAAATGCTGGACTAGCCATCATCAATCCCTTCCTCTCGTCTTTTCTTTACTATATTCTACCTTATATCAATGTAGTTATCAAGTAGATAACTCATATTTTTGCAGTCAATTTTGAAAATAAAAAAGGGTGGAACGATAAATGTTCCACCCGTCTATTATAACCTATATACAAGGTATTATTCTTCTAAATCAAGATCCAACTTATTCTTTTCAAACTTAATACGAAACTCGCCATTCGCAAATTGTCGCATAAGAATCTCTAGCACCGTATTCATAGAGAAACCAACCTGTTTACAGTAGGCACTGAAAGCGTCTTTAACATCTTTGTCAATGGTTGTATTGAGTACGACCTTATTATTTTCCACCATACTAATCCCAATCCTCGTCACGTACACGGGTAGACTTTACGGCTACAAAATCATCGCACCATGAATCATCATCCAAGTATACAATCTCCCACTCATGCGCCTTGCAATAGCCAGCTTCATCATCCTGAATCTCAAAGCCATTATCAAACGGCTCGCAGTTACGGCAGTTGGCGCAGCAACGTGGATAAATCTTAGACATTTTTCTCCTTTAATTAGTACAAATCAAACTCACGAATGAAATAACATGAATTATTATATGGATATTCCTCGTCATATGGCACATGCCACTCTATATATTCTCCGCCATATCCATTCTCAACCTGCTTTATGTATCCGCAATCATCAAGATATTTAGCGGCATCATCATAGCTGGAAAAGATTCTATCTATGTCTTGATAGTTATCATCATATTCTTCTCCGTTGTCACACCATACGACATATACCTTGTCTTTGGCGGCTTGAGCAATATCAATAGGCGTGCTATCAATCTTTTCCGTTGCCGCCTGTGGAATTACAGTTGATTCTTCCATGACAATAAAGCCAACGTTACTCATAATTTTCCAATCTAACTGTATATATGGATAAACTCTAAGACAAGCAATGTCGTACAAAAAATAAAACAAAAGATTATAATTTTCCAATCATCGCTATTCATACCCACGGTCTATCCTTTCTTCCGACTATCAACATACATGATACTACTTATCATATAGTTGTCAAGTAGATATTCCAAACAAAAAAAGACCAGCTAAATGCTAGTCCTTAATATCAATCTTATTGCTCTTGCCTATCTTTAGCACGAACTCACCTGATACAAACTGTATCATGAACGTCTCCAATACCGTATTCATAGGCATCCCAGCACCCTTACAGTGGGCTTTAAAGCTATCTAAAACACCTTTGTTTATTGTCGTATTAAGCATGGCACGTTCATTTTTCTGGACATTTACTTTCATACTTGACATACATAAGCACTCCTTTATATGTTACATTAGTCTAACTATATTGTATTGCATATAAAAGTAGTTATCAAGTAGATAAAAAAGAAAGCAGGGCTTAAATAACCCTGCTAAAACGTTTTACTTTTCCGTATAAGACACGATTAAAAACTAATCGCCATACTCACCGTACTTGCCGTTGAGCCAGTCATTAGTGGTCTTTAGCATCTGTCCAAACGTCCAATAATAAGCGCCCTCAACATACTTATTCGTGAGAACGTTATTGATAATATCGTTCTTAGTGATAGCAAAATCAACGCGCTCGTCAAATGAACCGTTACCATCATAGACATAGTAAGTAACCACAAACAATTCATCATCAGACAACATCATTTCATTTGTCTGCAAAGAATCAGTATACCAATCATTACCCTTTGGATCAAGGGCAGAAGCCACACACTCATGCTCGCCAGCACAATGCTCACTGTCTGTTACATAGACAATATCCTCAAGGACATCCTCAATCGTATCGTCATAAGCCCAATAATCAGCATCTTCCATACTCTTGCAAATCGCAGCCAGCATATTATACTCCTTTTATGCGGACACTAATAAACCTGCGATATATTATTGCACATATTAAGTAGCGCGTCAAGGTGCCTTTGCATATCTTCTTTGAACTTTTCTAAATCGGAATCGTTCTCAATAACAAAGACACCTTGTTTATTATTATACGCCGTATCGTACATTAGCACTCATACTCGGGAATATCGGGAGTGATGCAAGGCTCGTAATGCATATAGTAAAGCTCCCTATCATCATCCAAATCCACACCAGCACCGCCATACTGAAACGCTGCAAATGCGCTACGATTGTACGCATTATATTCATCTGAAATCTGCTCATGCTTAATTACATTACCATCAGCATCAAGCAGATAGCAATTGAAAAGCTCGCCGTTCTCGTCATAGTCACTGAATACAGCGACAATCATTCCATTATCATACTTCACAGCGTAGTCATAAGGTGTAAAGTTTTCTGAAATAGTCTGCACACAACTATCAACAAACCCATACTGATAGCTATTGTCACCTACAAAATTATAATTATCATCAACATTAACGCAAGAAAGCATGATAAGCATGAAATAAATCAAAGCGGATACACAACGAAAATCATCCTTGATATATCCATCATACCAATCATCCCAGTTGTTAGGCGTGAACGATACATAACCATCGTGAGAAGTATACTTCTTCTCAAGAAAATCCTCAAAGTTATCACGGTTCATGGCAGCATAGCCAAGCATATACTCACACAGTTTATCCGTATATGCAAAATCAAACAGGGTCGAATCAGTCTCAAAATTATACCACTTCGGATGATACGTGCCAGTATACGTCACTTCAAAATCATCATCATAATCAGACGGGAAAACATCCGTCCAAAGGGCATCGTTGATATAATCCACAGCGCACTTACCGATTTCATCATCAGCCTTGTCGCGCATGTCATACGGGATACCTCCCCAAAGCTCTCCAAGATAAGTGTCGTAAAGCCCACTGTCGATAAAGTTTCCAATGCAAGTAGTAGAGGTATGAATCGTATGGGTCATAGTCTCTTTAATCATCGTAGTACCTTTCTCTAAGGTTTTCTCTTTCCTTGCCTAATAGTATATATAGTTGGTAACTACATGTCAACTATATTTCAAGTTCATATTTTCTCCACAAAAAATATCACGCCTTATAGACGGCAACACTACAGAAAGGAAAGAAGTGAGAAAAGGCGTGGGATTAGCGTTGCCGCCTATGAGACATGATATTAGATATTCCCATATGGGAATATAATTACATTGATGCAAGGAATCTTCCCATATGGGAAAATTATAGGTTGCACCAAAAGTCATCTTCGGTAAACTCTGTACCGTGGTAAAGGTTATACATCAACCAATCTGGAATATCCGTGGGGTATGTCGCGCTTGCCAAAACATTACGCTCACTCTCAATCATCTGCGGCAATGCGTCTTGATTGTAGTAAAAATCAGTATACAGCTTATCTTTAAGCTCATACATTTCATCATCGCTAAGCTGCTCGACCTTCATGACAACCACCTCTCTAAGCCACTGTAATACGCTTTAAGACACTTTAAGCGCAAGCGTGTGTACCGAACTCAACATTATCCCAGCCGCCCATTAAAAAGGCGTACATCCATCCATCAACGATAAAGCACGCTTTCATCGGGTTGCTCTTATGCTCCGGCGCTTCATCCTCATAGTACACGTTGACGATATTCACGATACCCATACTTTGCAAATGCAATAGTGCTTTACGTACATTGCTACATAGCTTTTCATCGCCAATAGCTTTAGCAAGCTCGCTATACGTACCTTCAAAGACATCCATTTTCATAAGATAATCCATGATACGGACTTCTTGTTTAGTAAGCTCACGAAACTTGCGCATAAGGGTATAAGTCTCGCCATAGTCAAAGTCCATAGTGTAAGCCAATGTTCTATCCTTTCAATTAGAGTTACTAGAACTCACGGTTGCGTTTGCCTTTAAGAAACGCAACGTGATTTTCTGCCTGCTTCATGGTCTTGCAATTAAAATCATTCTTTCCATCTGCAAATGTAGAATAATTATATCCAATTGCTTTAAGGCTATCACTCGCTTCGTGAATCTCCATGTCAGGCAAACGATAATTCAAATGCTGATAAACAATAACCTTGTCAATGGTAATCTTCACAATGCTTCCATCAAGAATACCAGTACCACTAATAGAACTACTGTTCTTAATAAGCAAAGGAATCTTGATGTTGCCACAACTGCGGCTAACGTAACCAATGGTATCGTAAATCTCCATCCAGTCACAACCAGTTTCAGTATCTCCATAGAAAACACGAATACGCTCATGGTTCTTCATCGCGTTATCAAGAATCTGAATGACCCTATCGGGCGTATCAAAGCAATACCAAGTATCGTTGTAGACCTTGTAACGCTTGCCATAAGATTCTTTAACCTGAATGTCCATCACAGTTCCTTTCTCGTCTGCTCTCTTTCCTTGTCTATATAATACTCTAATCCAAAGCGATACAGCCGAGATTTTCCACCTTCACAGATCATACACAATTCATTTCAGTGTGATTTCAATTCATTACTGAAACGATAGTAAAATAAAAAGGGCGAATTACTCCGCCCCAAACACATAATGCAACACACACTCATTACAGCATGGCACTCAAGTTTCCTTAGCACCACCATCGCTAGGCACAAGAATCGATACATCATATTTCACACTAAATTTTGAATGGCAAAAAAGTACACTCACGGTTTTTATCTTTCCACCACTTGTTAACGCGCCTATATCTATCCATATTGCTATGTTCCTTTGACCTCAATAATTTTGTAACGTTATCTTTATACGTGTAACATTTTATATGTTACAACTCAAAAGACAACGTTACAATACTACCACTCGCAAGCGCACACGCGCCTGAACTCCTGCTTCATGGCACGGCGAGCGCGGCGATTCTCCTTGCGCTTCTGCTCGTTGATACGCTTAGTGTGACCAGCACCATAGAGGTCGGCGTTACGGTAGGTGCCACCGAACTCACCGCCGTTGTTGCTCATGGTCTTGCGCCTGAACTCGTCCCTCATGTCGCATCCTTTCTTCCGCTCCCTTTCGTTAGCTATATATTACCATGATTCAATGCAATACAACCGACAATCATAGGTGTACACAATCTCTCCATAAAAGAAAACTAGCGCAAGGAATAATCCTCACGCTAGTTCAGTCACCTATTTATTCCCAGTGTTTCCAGTTCAGATATTCCAAACCGCTACCATCAAACAACAGCTCGCCCTGCTCGTCTCCACAATAGACCTTGACGTTGATTCTATTGAGATAATCAGCCTTGTCAATGTCAACCTTGCCGCCGAAATTATCATACTCACCAGTAATGATATAGACAAAATCGCTACAAAGTTTTGTATCGGTATTGACAAACTCAATGTCAATATCTTGTTTGCACAACTCTTTGAGAAAATGCTGGCACCAGTTTCGGTTATTCAGAACAGACTTATCACACTCTTTTCCGTCAAAGCGAGTGTACTTCTTGCGTTCAGTAAGCGCTGCGTTTAGAAGCGCCATAGCAATATCACTACCATGCGCAATAGGATAGCCGTCATAGTGACGATAGAACTTAGCTACAACAACATCTTTCGCTTCATCAGTTTCCCAATCGAGAATACGATTCTTGAGGATGGTGATAGAAGGCGTACTCATGTCGATTCCTTTCTTCCATTTCCTTTCGACAACAATATATTACTATGCCGTACCTATTGTTCTATTGAGAATTGTGATCCTCCATATAACCCACACAATTAAATACACAAAAGAAAAGAGCGGATAGTTTCTATCCGCTCTACTGAAAACTTTATTTTAAGCAATCTGCCAACCGATGCCGCAAACCTTAGTATCAATTCCACATTTGTTAAGAATAGACTTCACATTGCCATTGATAAAATCAGGCTTTTCACCATGAACAATAGCATTGTGAATACGGATACACTCGTGAATGTCCTCCATCGAAACATTGATACCGCGAACCTTTTCGCCGTTAATCCACTTAGCTATATAGCTATGAAACTTATCCATGATAATTCCTTCCGTTAAAAGCGTGCTTTCAATCCTAAACCAAAACCCAACTCATATCAACACCCATCTCATACATACCGAAAATATCAGGCTCAACCAACATCATATCACCATCATAATTCTCGATAAAAGTATCCGTCTCAAAGATATAGTCGTAGCGCGTACCATCACCGATACCGTTGTCGGCATCACGATTCATGGTACGCATGACGCGCATCGCTTCGGGCTTGGTGAAATGCGGATGCTCATAACCTCCGCTATTCTGTTCACAGAAACCGCGCCTACCGTATCCAACCAAATAAGCGTCAAAGACATTGCAATCGTCACCATCAAGACAAACCTTGACGGGTTTGAGAGTGTAAACCATATCGCTCATTTCTGCTCCTTTTTTCCGAGCGCCTTTCCTTGACTACATATTACCAAAGATTTATTCCATATAGCCGAGAATCTTTGTATACACATCTTCTCCACGGATCCTCCACATTTATGTGTGTTGCAAATGTCTGATATTTTCCGACAATCGAAACAAAAAGCGCCCACAATAGGGCGCTCTAATAACTTTAAACAAATAGATATGGTGTTTGTTCCGAGCGTTCTTTATCAATCAGACTATCTAGCTCGTCATATGTCATTACACGCGCATGATAACCGATGGAACGATAATACTTTGCATAGCGTTGTGCGTCTTTCCGACAACAAGACGTTACCGCCTTGCTAGAGTTTGCGCTGTCAAACCCAACAACTGCAACAATCTCATTATTATCCATGATAGTTCCAATCTAATTACATGATACCGTTTTGCTTTTCATCATCGGCGAACTTTTCCACCTCGTCAGCTGTCAACACCTTAACATCGTATCCATCAAGCGTATACTTTGACCGATAAAACGCCACGTTATTAAGGTCGCACATGGCAAACTCCATGCGCCTACCAGTATTCTTATCAAGTGCGATAACCCATCGGCGATTATCCATTAACAATACCTTTCGTTTGGTTTCATTCCGTGGTTTAATAGTACCACGATTATGGTTGCTACACATTTTCTTCACATAATTTTCTACAAAAGAAAAGGGGAGCACATATGCACTCCCCTAATCCGCCTGAAAGAACCACCAATCAGGCACCAACCACATTCATACCAACACCAAACAAAAGGCGGTATGCAACATAAAAGCTAGTTCGTTTTTGTTCCGTATCATTTATGTTGTACCAACATTGTAATAAGTTGCTGCGTAGCTGTCAAGTAGTTTTCAAAACTTTTTTCGCTAATTTTCCGCGCTGATATATCCAAGGTTAACCAAGGTGTTGTGCATACTGCGATAGCGATGCACATTTACATAGTTTGACACAGCACCATAAGGACTAAGCCCCTTGTACTGATTCTTCTGCGGAAAGTATTCCACCACGGTATCACGCTTATACACGATAGTCTTTTTACGATTGATTGTCATGCCATAGGGATGAAACACAAAGGTATTATTATCTTCCGTGTGAACAATCACGTTAGTTCTCAACAAATCGAATACATCTTTGATGCGATGCTCCGTCACATAGAGATACCCAGTGATAGAATCATCCGTTGACTTAAAGCGATACCACGTCTTTTGATTCTTCACAATAGGCACATCGTACTCAACATCCCCGATAAACCTATAACCTTGCTTATACTTTTTCCGAATCTCGTCAACATCAGAATAGTCTGACACCCAAATGTTACCATCAACAAGCATATGAAACCTTTCCGTCTTGTGCTTTGCTTTGCCCAAAGTATATCACACATATAACTAAAGGCATCTAATTCGATGCGTTTAAATCTAGTGATCCATATTCTCTCCATAAATATATATTCCGTCTCGTTATATATTCCACAAATAATAATCAAAGTGTGGAATATCTTTAGGTTGTCCACACTTTCCGTGGACAAGTCATAAAACTAGCTCACTTGTCCACGTTTTTTGTGGACAACTAGCATAAAGTGTAGTAAGTTGTCCACGTTTTTTGTGGAAAAATGCACATTCCTAACAAAATAGATATATACAAAATAGATAAAGATGCTTCGCAAGATTGAGTTTTTAACGATTAGAATAAATACAAGACAAAAAAGAAAGGGCGGATATTTTTCCGCCCAGTCTGATAACTAATCTTCCGTATCTTCAATCTCTACGATTTCAAAAGTATCTCCAATCTCAAATAGATAATCAGTATCGTAGGCATCAGGGAATCGCCAATAGCTACCATCGTGAACAAGTTCACAGCAAACCTCGCCGTTCTCGTTCTCCATTACAACCTTGTTCATGTTCTCACCTTCCTGTTCGGTGTCTTACCTTGGTTATATAGTACCAAAGATTTTTCGCGTGTTGTTGAGAATATCTGTATCCACACTTTATCCATACCTAAATAGTCGGTCTGCATTGTGTGATTTTCTGTGTTGTCTTTGGTCGTGTATTTTGACGTTGTGTACCCAACTTTCAAAAGGGTCGTTTTAAAGGCTTAGAGCGCGTTATTTGACCCTATTTGCCACGATAATGGTTCGACCCTAGTAAGTACCCATATCGAAAATACAAAGGCAAATAAAGCGTTTTATCGCGTAAAAAATGCAATACCCTACAAACGCATTTTATAGTGCATCTGTAGGGTAATATGCCTATAGGCAAACGATAGTTGTTTACAAGTCAATAATTAAATTGTTCTCTTTAATTAGCCGCCTTGCAATACATGGATTGATATGTTTCTTTTTTGCTAGCACAATAGTACCGTTACCATCTCCACGCTTGTATATACAATGGTCACCAGTACATCTAACATATTTATATCCATTGCGCTTGACAATCTTAGTCATTTCTAAATAGGTGTATTGCCGCATTTTCGCTATGACTGCCCCAATCTCTAGCGGGTTTTAACTTGATATAAATCTACCATATGTTTGTCATGTATGTAGATCATTCATATAATCTACATATTTGTATTGATAAAGAAAAGGGCTAGTTTCCTAGCCCCTTAGTTATTAAAAAAGTGATGCAAGGGCGCAATTACGACTGCCAACCGCATACAGCTCACCGTCTGCTCTGCTAATCCATTCAGCGCCATTTGCCCCATAGGTGCCACGACTGTATGCGATGCACTCTAACTTGAGGTTTCGCGTGTACTCGTACCAGTCGTCACGCCCATATTCAGCACTTAGGTCGTGGGCGATGCCGTATTTAATATCGTCTCGAATGTCCTTCTGCCTAACTCGCTTAGTCAATTTAGGTGCCTTCTTTCTGCTCGGCTTTGCTTTCCTTGTCTATATAATACCTAATATCTATTCTATATTATTGTGAATGTTTAACTTCACAAAGTCTACACAAATGAATACACAAAAGAAAAGCGCCCACCTTTTCAGTGAGCGCCAGAATCTAAAAGCCGAAACTCTTCTTTGTGCGCGTTTCCAGAATAGGACGCTTCTCTTTGTAACTGTAGGGAATAGAATCGTAGCCGAAAATATAAGCGCGTTGAATCGCCATACGTGCATCCCAGCCGTAAACCTCGACCAGATGCCGTGCGTAACGCTTACGCGCCTTAGAACAAAGCTCCCACGTCTTTACAAGCTCCGTACCGTCCTTCCTCCCTTCGGCTACAGCGTGCAAATACTTGCCCGTGCGCGTGATAGTTTTCATTTTCGTGCCGCTTTTCTCGCGTGCTTTCTTGTTGATTAGATAGTATCACGATATAAGCGCCTACATATTCTCTCCATATATTATTTTATCCGTTGTTCTGCTTTGCTTTGGCTGCTTTGGTTTGTCCGCTAAATGCGCTAGGGTAGTCCAGCTGCTTTTACCGTTCTAAGCCCACAGAATCGAGAATAAGGGCGGTTAAATATATATCGGGTATAAGTTATCAAGTTCGACAATATAGGGGCTTAAATCGGCTTTCATCGCCTTATATTCCAGTGTCGATATTGATAGTGAATCAGTAGTATTTAAAGGAAAAAGAAAAGGGATGGTTGACCATCCCTTCCAAGTCGATTAACTATTTAAAACAGCTTTGAGATTATCGGCGGCGTTGATAAAGTCGGCTTTGGTCAGCGGACTAGTATAACCTTCTTCCTCTTCCTCGTCCTCTTCCTCATCCTCGGTCAAGCTGTCGTAATATTCCTCAAGCTCGCCAGAAACAAGACCCAAGCAGATACAACGCGCGATAACATCACAGGTTTCCGCGCCTTCTTCCGTGGGGATACCATCATACCCCATAGCCTTGAACTCGTCCACAGCGTCAGAATCAAAGATGATTCCGCTAATAGCTTCGGCGGCTTTGTAGCTGTTAAAGTAGTAACTGCCGCTTGCGTTGCCCGTCACAGAATCGTCCATGAAAAGGCTGTCGTACATCTCGTCCCAGCTGTCGTTGTACTCCAGATTCTCCTTGATAGCGTCCATCGCGTCCGACTTGACTTCTTCCTGATATTCAGACCACATCAATTTAGTTTCCTTTCCTCGTGGTTCCTTTCGGTAACTACATATTACCAAAGATTGACGTTATGTAGTACAGAATCTTTATCTCCACAATCTGAACACAATTAAATCTCGTCAAAATTAGATACAGATAAAAGAAAAGCGGGGAATATTCCCCGCTTTAGATTAACCCTCCCAGCCAGTCCAAGTGTCAAGCTCATAATCTTCAATCCACACGTTTTCCACATCCTCGGGTGCGCTGTCGTAATTGTCAGCACAATACTCATGGCACATCTTATCTGCCTTTTCATAGGTTGAGCAAAAAGCAATGAAACCATTGTCAACATTACTGTCAACGATATAGTACATCTTGTTCATGGTTTAACCTTTCTCGTGGTTGGTTTCTGTACTTATAATTTATCACTGATTGATTAACTCAAGTCCAGAAACCTTACATTCACAATCTCTACACAGTATTAAAAGTTCAATTTTAAAGTTCAATTTAGGTTGCGCATTAGTTCGATTAGTTCAATTTTAAATTGAACTTTGTGGATCTATGGAGATTGTGTGGAGATTTTAGATTGACGCTTGACACAAAAATCGCCCTATCCTATTATTATTATTAAGCTAGAGGACTGTCTATTTTTGGTAACGATAAATAAAAAAGCAAGGGCATTACAGCCCTTGCCAACTACCAAGTACGAAACTCGAACTCGTCTGCCGCCTTATAGCACAGTTCAGTAATTCTTTTAGCGCCTAAGAATCGAACCTCGCGCGGGCATTCGTCCATCACGTCCCAACGCGCGTATTGCATCATCTTATCTCGCGTCATAGTTCCCTTCTCGCTCATGCCGTCCAGTATGCTATTCTCAAAGCTGCCAACGCTTTCAAGCGCCGTCTCGTATACCATAGTCTCAAATGCGTTCATCTGCTCGCCCTTTCTGCTTGCGCCTATCTGTATCTATAAGATACCAAAGACCACTGTTAAATGCTTTGAATAATCTTGGTATTAAGGGCATAAACCTTTTTGCCGTCCTCGGTGGACACCATGTCCCAGTAACAGGTATAAAGCTCGTTGCCGTCCTCGGTAAGCATCATGTCCCAGCAATTTGCGATATTGTCAAGCATGTTCCCCAGCTCATTATCATCAAGCCTGCTCGCAAGCTCGACAAGCAGCGCCTTTTCGCTAAGCTCGTTGGCAAGCATGGTAAGCTTCTTCTTATTAATGTCGTTCATGGTTTCCGCCTTTCGGTTGGTGCCTTTCGTTAGTAATAAGATACCAAAACGCGCCGCCATATGGTCGGGAATCTTTTCCGCCACAGTATCAACACAATTGAACATAGACAAAAAAAAGAGCGGCTAAAAGCCGCTCATGGTGCTAAATACTGTTCCATCATCGCAAGTGGGGTATCTATCTTGCATTAGTTCCTGCCAGCTCGGTTCGTCCTCACTGTACGTATAATCTTCTTTCTCGTCCTCGTAATTGCTCACATGGATAAGTCCAGTGTTATCCTCGGTAAACTCCATGTTCCAGTTATCGGCGATGGTGTTGAGCGTGTCCTCAAGCTCCTTATCGTTGAGTTCATAAGCAAACTCGATAGCCAAGAGCTTGTATCCAAGCTCGTCAATAAGTGCCGAAAACTTCCGCGTGTTCGTCTCGTTCATGGTGTCCGTCCTTTCGGTTGGTGCTAAACGCATTTGACGGGCTTGTTTTTTCCATGCTTGCTAGTTTTTCCGTAGTCGAGCGCCTTATTTTATCCGCTAAGTGTTATCTTTTCCGTAACATTTCGCGCAATGCTTGCGTAGTTTATCCGTAATGCGATTATTCCAGTGGCATTTTTTCCACAAAAAAAAGAGCGGATATTTAATCCGCTCTAATTTTTCCTAGCCGAAAATATTCCATATGTCCGCATGATATCCAGTTGCCAAGCAGACCAAAAAGCAAAAAATCCTTACCGCAAATATTCCAAACGCGCCGAAAATAATTCCAGTCATAACCTCCTTACCATCGCGCGTGTTCATCCAGTCTACAATTTTCCGAAACATTTTTCCATCCCTTCGGTTGGTTTCGCGTACCGCTCCATTGTATCGCGTCTTTGGTTTTTCCAGCCTATGATTTTCCAGCGTGCCGATTCTCCACAAATGCTCCACATTTGTAATTCTCCACATTTTCTCCACAGTTTCTCCATATTCCAGTCTAAGATTTTCTCCATGAAACTTCCACAAAGATTCCGTAATTTCTCCATCAGTGTTTTACAAAACTTCCATCAAATCTCCATATGTTTTCCATCGAATCTCCACGGCTTTTCCACAAAACCTCCATCGAAAAAACATAAACATTCCATAAAATCTCCATGAATGTTCCATAAAATCTCCACATGAAAACCATAAAAAAACCATAAAGTTTCCACAGATTCTTCACATTTTCTCCACAACCATAGATCCTCCACAATGTCTACATATTTTCTCCACAGCTTCTCCATGAAAAAATTACAGAATCTCCATAACTTTTTCCATAAAAAAAGTGGAACTCGGGATAGAGTCCCCCTAATTCTAGCTAGTATTCGGGTTCCTCCCAATACCAGTAATGTATGGTCGCTTCGTTCATAATAGCACATGCAACATCGGTTGCCGAAAAATCGCTATAGTCGTCAATGTCGGTGTGCTCGTATATGTCTTTTGCGATATGCTCCACAACGTCAAGATATTTGCCGCTATCGTCCTCGACAGTCTCGTTATCGCGGACAAAATCGAGCATATGTTCATATGCAACGCTACTACCAGCGTTATACCAGTCGCGTTTGATGCACATGCTCATGATACTTTTCGGGGACGTGTTCCAGCAGTAGTGACGCAGCGCGTTACGTGTGTTGTTCATGATTGTACCCTTCTTTTTGTTGGTTGGTTGGTTGGTTGATAGCCCACGATACGGGGCGGTCAATCTGTACAAAGTTCTCGCCGTCAATGCTCTTAACAAAGCCGTCATCATCAACGGTGTTGATGGTGAACTTTACGGTGTGGTAGGCGGTGGAATAAACGCTCATGGTAGCTCCAAACTATAGAATGATGGATATATGCCACCGCGCCATATGCTACGGTCTGATATATGGGTCAAGTCCTACTATGGGCGGGTACCCTATAAGGCGGGTACCCTTGACGCTATGCCCAGCTTGCACGGTATACCGCAACGTCATAGCCGATAGTGCCATCGTTTGCGAGTGCGTTACGCAGGTCTGCTATCGTAGCAGATACGCCCACGTAGTCCTCGCAAAACTTGCGAACGTGCATCATGGTGGTAGTACTACAATCGTAGTCCTCACCTAGCAGCAGCGCCATACCGTGATGCTCATGCTCGATACCGTTATCATCAACGATAGTACCGTCAATCATGCCCAGCAGGGCAACGGGTGTGCGATAGCTTACAAGCTCGTAGCTATTGCAAAACATACCCTCGTTGATATTGACGTGAGCTGAGCAGTGCCGTAATTGCTTAGTGGTCATAATGTTGTCTCCTATCTATCTTGACGGATATTATCACCCGCCCATCGTAGGACTTGACCGCCCCGCGCGTCGCGGGGTTAGTTTTGTTCGATATGCAATTAGTCAAGGTACGCGCAGGGACGCGGTCAATTATTGCATACGGGTAGCAGTTTGACCCACACCCCGCAGCTCATGGCCTGCGGCCTCACGGGGCGTTGCCCCCGTGGCGTGATTACAATTTACGCGGGGCGGGGCGGGGCGTGATCCACAATTTCGGTCTCCACAATTTCTACACATTTCGGTCAAGACGATGCAAGGTGCGAGCGCGCGCGAAGTCCTAACGCGCGTGATGCGCGCGAAGTCCTAACGCGCGTGATACACGAAGATCATGATGGTGTCAAGCGTCAACCGATGGAACACACAAACGTTATAACGATACTATGGTAAACGCTTTATCATACCATCGTTTAACTGGGCAAATGCCATATAAGGCTCGATAAAGTGGGTTTAGGTGTAATTAGGCATAGTTAGGCATAAAGGGCTTTATACGCGTTGATAAAACGTTTTATCAACGATTATAGGTTTGGAGCATGTTTGGGCGTGTGAGTTGGTTTTATACACGTTTGGCGTTATTTTATGCAATATGGTAGTTATTGAACATATAGGTATGTTTTTGTGAGTTAGGTAACATATGTTCAGTTAGTGGTTATAACGTTATATATGTTTTGTTTGGTTGTATGGTGCTATGTTGTGGATATGATTGTTTGGTTGTATGGTGCTATGTTGTGGATATGATTGTTTGGTTGTATGGTGCTATGTTGTGGATATGAT
>ERZ1026943.602-NODE-602-length-17933-cov-5.705504_pt1 | contig 17933 bp, 9 predicted proteins | sample MGYA00519461_ERZ1026943 | MGnify/ENA primary metagenome ERZ1026943 (study PRJEB26926, sample SAMN06164617) | human gut metagenome | biome: ENVO:00009003; feature: ENVO:2100002; material: ENVO:00002003 | host: Homo sapiens | place: USA | collected 2012 ...
AGATGCTCAGGAGTCTCGTGGGCTCGGAGATGTGTATAAGAGACAGTTGCTACACTGTCTGAAGGCAGCCTCACTAATGCGGTGGATGTCACTGCCAGCGGCACCATTACCGGCGGAACAGTGACTGACGGCGAGGGAGCTTCCATGACAGGCGGCATCGTCACTGGCACGACCCTGACTGACGGCGAGGGAGCTTCCATGAGCAATGGAACTGTTACCGGCACGACCCTGACCGACGGCGTTGCTACACTGTCCGGAGGCGATCTGACTACAACTGGCGATATCAATGCCCATGATATTACATCAACAGGCGATTTGAGCACAAACAATATCACGGCTACAGGCATCACTGCTACAAGCCTGAATACCCAGGGAGGCGATATCTCTGGCGGTGCTATCACAGGCACGTCAGTTAATGTCGGCAGTGGATCTGTCAGTGCTGGCACCGGCACCTTTACAGGCAATGTTTCCGCAGACAGTATGAATGTAACCAATAAAGTCAGTGCAGGCAGTCTGGAAACGAGTGGCAATGCCACAATCGGCGGCACATTGACTTCCAATGGCATCACCAATACAGGCAGCACGACGACAACTACCCTGACAGTAACCAACGATGCTTCCGTAGGCGGCGACCTGGCTGTGACGGGAGACATTTCCGGCAGCAGCTTGGACGTGGGCAATGGCGACATCTCTGGCGGCCAGATTATCGGCACAGGCTTAGACGCAGGGGCTGGTACGATTGAAACAACTGGCGCCGTAGAAGCCGGCACTCTGACAACCACCGGTGCTGCTTCGATCGGCGGAAATTTGACAGTAGAAAAAGATCTGACCGTCGACGGCGAATTTAATGCCAACACCATCACCAGTAAACTGGGTTTAAACAATTATACGGAAATCCAGGGCGGTAATGTGACATCTGTAAACAGCAAATTAAGCATCGATGATGGAATAACATATACGAGCACCTCTACGTTAACTGAAAAAGGCAAGACTGAAACGGCTGCCAATGGAACAACCCGAAACGTAGACAGGATGGATGCTGCAGAATCGAGCAACGTGATTACGAATGATTCAATTGGCCAGACATCGACATTCAGACAACGCGTCGATGAAATCCTCAATCAGCTGAACACATCCGAAACGACCTTCTCCAAAGTGGATCAGCAGGTAGATACTATCACTAACAAAGTGCAAGATGGTGAAAATTCGACATCTACCACACAGACGGCTGAGCATATCACCAATACAGCAGAACAAGGGACTATCACTAATAATGCGAAAGCATTGGTCAATACAGCCTCGGATACCATTTCCAATAAAGCCGTGAATGACATCACTACTACGTCAACTGCTGGAAATATTTCCAACACAGCCGAGAACGGCACTATCTCCAATACTGCCCAAAATATCACCAACGAGGCGTCAGAAAACATGACCAATACCATCGGCGAAAATCTGACGACGACAGTGGGTGGCGATATGAGTACCGAAGTCACTGGCAACCAGACCAATACTGTGACCGGCACACTGACAGAAACCGTAACCCAAAAAGCAACAGAAAACTATAACGGCGGCCTGAATACCACAGTTACCGGTGAAGAATTACACACCGTCAACGGCAATCAGACCAATACTGTCGATGGCAACCAGACCAATACCGTGACTGGCACACTGACAGAAACCGTAACCCAAAAAGCAACGGAAAACTATAACGGCGGCCTGGAGACCAACGTCACCGGCGAAGAAACACACACCGTCAATGGCAATCAGACCAATACCGTGACCGGCACACTGACAGAAACAGTAACCCAAAAAGCAACAGAAAACTATAACGGCGGCTTGGAGACCAACGTCACTGGTGAAGAATCACACACAGTCAACGGCAGCCAGATCAATGAAATCACCGAAGACCAGACCACTACCATCGGCGGCAATCAGACTACGACCGTAACCGGTGACAGCAGCCTGACAGCTGGAAACATCATCAACGAAGCGAAGAACAAAATCACCAATAACGCTGTCGATGTAGAAACGACAGCTTCCAGTTCCATTGTCAGCAAGGTTTCCAATGACTATGGATCCAACACATCCACCCAGTTGTCTTCTCAGACAGAGGAAACGATGAGCCAGTCTGATGGTAAGACAGCCTCCTACCTCCGTGGTGCAGCAGAAGAAAAATCCCTGCTCACGGATGGCAGCACCAAGACCACCATCGACACCATCGCCGGCCAGACTAACACTAATATCACCGATGGATCCAATATTTCCAACAATCTGCAAAAGGCCGATCAGCTGGCATCCTCCGTAACCGACGGCACAAATACGACTGTTGCCAACCAAGACGCACAGAGCCTGGCTTCGTCCATCACCGACGGCACGAAATTTAACAATACCAACAGCACCGTCGACAAATCGGAGCAGCTGATTAAATCCAGCGATACGCAGTACAACGCCTCTGTCAAGACCGCAACGACCACGACAGAAAGAATGGTCAGCGGCAGTATCATTGATATTCTGAAGGATGCTGATAACGGGTACATCAATACGACGGTTACACAAGGAGATAACAGCACCGGCGTGAAACAAACCAGCCAGGATATCACCCAGACAGCAAAGCAGGGCACCATCACCAACGATGCCAAGAATCTGGTGAATACGGCAGAAGAAAGCATGACCAATACAGCTGGCACGCAGATTCAGGATGTCGTCGGGAATACGACTGTGACTACGACGACAGAGGGAACCACCTTTGAAAATGCGGACCACAACGCAGCTATCGGTGAAGGATCGATTACGAAAACCACCATTTCCGGCAATACCCTCGAAACAGGAAAAGCGACCATGGACTATGCCGAAGTCACAAAGGATCTTACCGTCGGCGGCACGACCACCACGAAAGACCTGCATGTGACAAACAATGCATCCGTAGACGGCACTCTTGACGTAGGCGGAGCCGCAAACTTCCAGGATTCTGTAACGATTGCCAAAGATCTCAGCGCAGGCGGCAACGCCAGCATAGCAGGCAGCGTGACTGCCGCATCCTACAAGGTAGGAAATAAGACATACATTGACGACAACGGCATCCATGCGAATAACCAGAAGATCACCAACGTGGCACCAGGAGAACTCTCAGCGGACAGCCTCGACGCCGTCAATGGAGCACAGCTCTATGAAACCAACCAGCGCGTCGCCTCGATGGACAGCCGCATCAACGAAGTCGGTGCCAATGCAGCAGCGATGGCCAACCTCCATCCGCTTGAATTTGACGCTGATTCCAAGCTCAATGTAGCCGCTGCCGTAGGCAACTACAAGAACAAGACAGCAACAGCCCTGGGCCTCTTCTATCGTCCTAACGAAGACGTCATGTTCAACGTGTCCGGCACCGTAGGCTCAAGCGACAACATGGTCGGCGGCGGCGTAGCCATCCGCATCGGCCACGGCGGCAACAAGGCACGGAATAAACAGATGGCCGAAAACGCTGCTTACGTCAAAGGCCTCGAATCCCGTGTCGATAAGCTGCAGCAGCAGATGGATGCGCTCCTCTCCGTCCTCAATCCGAACCTGTCCAAAGACTTCCCGGACGTACCGGAAAACCACTGGGCTTATGAAGCCGTATCCCGCCTGGCTGGCAACGGCATCATTCAGGGTTACGAAGATGGCAAGTACCACGGTGAACGCACAATGACCCGCTATGAAATGGCAGAAATCATCTACAAAGCCCTGAGCAAAGGTGCCGAGGCAGAAGCCGAACTGGTAGAAGAATTCCGCCCTGAACTGCAGGCCATGGCTGCCCAGAACAAAGCATAAGGATGTTCAAATAGTATTTGTAATAGAAAGGAGCATAGTATAAAACAAAGAGGCTGTGACGAAATGATCGTTATTTCGTCACAGCCTCTTTTGTGTGGGTGTATTTGGTTGGAAGAGAGACGCTCGGTCGTATGTTTTTTCAGCCGAAGGCTGGTCGTTTTGTTTTCCCCCTACTCTTTCGGCAGTTCAAGTCTTACGTACGTGCTGAACCAGCCTTTTTCGCAGGTGCAGATGGCGTTGGCGTTGTGTGCATCGAGGAAATGGGCGAGGGATTTCATGCCTATGCCGTGGCCCGGGGCATTGGTTGCGGGCAGGCCGTTTTCGTCGAATGCGACTTTGCCGTCAAAGCGGTTCTTGATGAGAATATTCAGCATGTCGTCCTGGCGGACGGCGATGACGGTCAGGGCGCGCTGGCCCTCCGGCTGTTTCTCACTGGCATGAACGGCATTTTCGATGAGGTTGGAAAAGACCATGGATAAATCTGTGCTGAAAGACGGGCTGCAGTCGGGGATATCGGCCTTAGCCGTGACGGTAATCCCCTCCTGTTTCGCCGCGTCAAGGTACGTCGTAAGGGCGGCGTTGACGACTGTGTTTTTGCAATACTGCTGCCGTTTCGTCTGCTCGAGTTTGCATCCGATCTGCTCAATCAGCTTCAATGCGGGCTCATATTCCCCATGGGATACGAGGTCTGTCAGTCTTTGCAGGTATTCCCGCTGCTTTTTCCAGAAAACTTCCATCAGCTTCTGTGCTTCATTCAGCGACTGGACGTAGTTCTGATTGGACCGGATCTGGGCCGTGAGGGCATCTTTGCGTTCATAGGCCAGGTACATGGCATCGACCTGTTCGAGCCCGGCCTTTACGCTGAATGCGATAAGGAGCGCGGCGCAGGTAATGATGATTCTCGGCACGAGCATTTCTACATGCAGCACCTCAGGAACCCTCTGTGTGGTAAAAAATGCCGCTTCTGCAAAGATCAGGCATGGGAGGATACAGATATATTTCCAGTACCCCCGCATGCTGAGCACATGGTCGTTCCGGAATACCTCATTGAAGTACCGGATCAGGACCGGCAGGCACAGCAAATAGCCGATGGTGTACAGGAAGAGCTCCAGCGGAAAGAGCGCAGGGCTTTCCCTGCCCGGGAAGATTCCCATCTGGATGAGTACGTAGAACAGGTAGTAGACGAGCGTGTGGAGCATAATCATAAAGACGCTGCGCAGGGCAAACACATAGATATGCTGGAAGAAATACGGGCGGATGATGATGACGGCCCAGATGAAATAAGGAATCCAGAGCACGGTATAGAGCCATTTGAACATGACGAGGGAATACGCCCACTGCCCGCCAAGAGAAACGACCAGCAGGGCCAGTGTCTCGGCTGTGAAACAGGCAGCGTACCCGGCATATATCCACCGCTTCTGCTGCTCAGAGATAAAAGGGACAAATGACGCATACTGCAGGTACGCAGGCGGCACGACGGACAGCGTCAGAAGAAAGGTAATGAGTATACAGATCATACGGCATCCCCTTTCTTCCAAGGGATACGCAGATTGACGATCATCCATCCCTCTTCACACGTATACCGGCTGTCTGCCTGATGGCGCGTCATAAACGGCGCGAGCGATAGGAACGCTCTCGCATACCCGCCATTTCTTGGACGGCCTTCCTCATCCATTTCTACCGGCTCCGTCTGACGGTTCCCGATAACCAGCATGACAGCCGTATCCGTCTGGCGCGCAATGACGATGACGGCCCGCGTTTCCTTATCCTGCTGCCGGCTCTCCGCCATCGCGGCCTCCGTCAGGAGGGCAGCCGCCTCTCCCAATTCCTGCTCGAAGGGAAGCTCCGGAGCCAGTGACAAGTCTGCCATGACATGGATTCCCTCATCCCGGGCCTCCTCCACGAGAGGCTGCAGCGCTTTCTTCATGCAAGCATTCCCTCCCCAATGATATGGCTGCGTGTGGGCCAGCTCCTCTTTAAGCGTTTCCAGAAATGCCAGAGAATCAGCGCTGTTCTTTTCCTGAATCAGACTGGACAGAAGACGAAGCTGGTGCCGCGTGTCATGACGATAGATTGACAGACGCTTCTGCGAGGCCTGAAGCATCCGCGTATAATTGGCAAACATTTCCATCTGCGTCATCAAAGCTGCATTCTCACGCTTCACATCGATGGCCGCGCTCATTTTCCGTGTACTGAGGTACATCGTGATGGCAATGCAGATACCAAAAAAGGCCTGCAGCATCCGCGGAACAAGGTACTCCCGTGCAACAGGCTCGTTCGTATGCGCCAGGATGATGGAATACAGCAGCGCCAGCACAGGAATCGCAGCCATATATTTCCAGAAAGCCAGCATATCCACCATGCGGTTCGGCGTAATCACCGTGTGGAAAAATTTCAAAAGCACCGGGATCAGCAAGGCATACGACAGCGTATACGCCAGGAGGTACTCGTCGATATACTGGAAAAATTCATCCCGGGAAACGAAAAGGAGCTCGACATTCATGACCAGCGTAAGCACCGCCACGACGAAAAGCCCCTGCATCCCCAGGACAAATATATATTGCAGCCGGTACGAAGGGACAAACAACAGCCCAATCAAAAGACAGGGAATCGCATGCACGGCAAAAACATCCTTAAAGGAAATCCATGCGGCTCCTACAGTTCCCTGAGAAAATATCTCTATGACGCCTGCGAAAAAGGCAAGGTACAAAATGACAAACGCCCCGGCTAGCCGGCGGGAATCCCGAGGTGTCAAAAGAGATGCAAAAACTCTGTACTGAACAAAAAGAGACGGCACCATGGCAAGAAGGAGCAGATTAACCGACAGAGAATGCATAGAAATGACCTTCCTTTGAACAAGTATAAGCGCTTTGATTATTTTAATTATTTTGTATACGATTATTCTTGAATGTATTATAGCAATAAAAACGATATACTGTAAATATTGATACTGTTCCGAGGAATCCCGATTTGGAAAAACCAAAAAGAGGGCTTTGACGAATGTGCAATCACTTCGTCAAAGCTCTCTTTGGGCGTGGATGGGAATCGATGGGAGAAGCGAAATACTCGCTTTCCCAGACGGGGAAGGGCGTATGGGATAGGGTACAAAAGGTCCAAAACAAATCAGACCTGAAATCTTTTCTTTATTCCTTGTGAAGCCTTCCCTTCTGGGGAAGGTGCGCAGCTTATCTCTTATCTGTAGCTGCGCGAATGAGGTGAAGTTATATAAAGATGCCGGTGGATAGGGTTCATTTCCACGAGCACAGCGAGGTTTTATGGTTTTTAGTCCTCCTACCTTTTCAGCGCATCTTTGAAGTCGTCGACTTGTTCTTTGATTTCTTTCATGTTTTGCTGGATGCCCCTGAAGGTTTTGACGGCTTCCTGCTCTCCTACGGCGTCGGTGATGCGCATGGCTTCTCCGGTGTCGGGGTCGACGAGGCGGATTTCGCCCAGGTGGAGGCGGCCTTTGACGATGCTGAAGGCGTCGGTTTCTGCGATGCCCAGTTTCGTGTACAGTTTGACGTCATAGAAGGCAAGGGTGTGGCCCTTGTTATCGAAGCGGCCTGTGATCTTTTCGAAGGGAGCGAGCATGTAGAAGCCGCTTCCGGACTGGAAGGTGCCGAAGGAGTCGAGGTCTGCCGGGTTGCCGTCGCAGTGCATTTCACCGACGAGGTCGACGAGGCAGTAGAATTTATCACTCTTCAGCGGGTACCTGGTGTCCATGTCCCAGGCATTGATGTAGATATTGTAGGCACGGGAATCGATGTCGTAGTCGCCGCGGGCGAGGAGTCTTCCTCCGTAGACGCCTGCTTTGACATTGGAGAAGGTCAGGAGTCCGCCTTCGTAGTGGATGTCGCCGTGCACGTCATGGAAGCGCAGCGCAGGGATGCGGAGGCGTTTCATTTCCAGTGTCCCGTCTGCTATTGGCCCTGCAAAGGGTCCGTCGGCATGGGCTTTCAGAGTCAGGCGGTCGCGGATGCTTGTCCCAAGGCCCAGGGAGGAAGGATCGATGCCGTCGAATTCTGCATCGAAGTGGCATTCCTGATCGGGTTTCGAAAAGTCCACGGTGCCATAGAGTTTTACGCCGTCGCCGACAGCCGTGCCTCCGAAGGGTCCGGTCGTCAGGGAAATGTATGTCATGCCCTTCGTGTCGAGGTCCATTTCCATATTCACGTGATTGAAAATATGATGGCGTTCCAGGTAGAAGGTCTGAATCTTTGCATTGTTCAGGACGAAATTCATTTTGAGGCGCTTGCCGTTCCTGTTGAAGTTCGCCTTGCCGTCTTCGGAATTATCTTCGATTTCCTTTGGATTGACGAAGTCGACCTGCATATTCTCATCGTAGCGGACGGAGAAGACCGGATCGTTCAGCGTGATGCCTTCCAGCGTGGTCGATTTCATTCTCCGGGTCACGATGTCCCATGGATTGACCTTCAGCGTCCCTGTCGGCACACGGAGGATCGGATTTCCCTGCGGATCATCCCAGGCAAGGTTCGTGAACGTCACGCCGCCATGGATATTCGCTGTGATTTCCTCGACCGTGATCGTCCCGCGCAGCATTTTCTGCTTCGATACGGCATAATTGAAGATTCCGGCCGCGCCGAGGCTTGCCATTTTGAAGAGGAGCAGCACGACGAGGAAGAGTGAAACGAGCACACTGAAAAGAACGGCGGCGTACATCGCCCATTTCCGTTCTTTCCGGTACTGCTTCAATTTCCTGAACATAGGCTCCCCTCCTTTGCTTCATCATAGCACAATCCGCCCCGCCTGATAAGGATTGCCTTGACGCGCCCCGCCCTGTCCGACTACAATGAGGGTACATTCCTGCCAAAGGAGGCCCGCTATGAATATCCATGACGAAACACTGAAAATGAAACTCGCATCGCCCCTTCTCTCCGCTTCATCTCTTGAAACGAGAAACAAGGCGCTCGCCCTCATCCGCGAATCTTTGAATGCGCATAAAGAAGAAATCTTCGAAGCCAATAGAAAAGACCTGGCCCTTGCCGAGGAAACAGGCGTCCCGGCTCCGGTCAAGAAACGCCTCAAATTCGACGAAGCGAAGCTTTCTGACGTCACCGAAGAACTCACAGGCCTCATGGCGCTTCCGGATCCGCTCCGCAATATCACCCTTGCCCGCGAACTCGACCAGGGCCTCACGCTCTACCGCGTCACCTGCCCGATCGGCGTCATCGGCGTCATCTTCGAAGCACGCCCCGATGCCCTCGTCCAGATTTCCTCCCTGTGCCTGAAGAGCGGCAACTGCGCCATCCTGAAAGGCGGCAAGGAAACGACGTGGACGAACCGCGTCCTTTTCTCCCTCATCCATCAGGCAGCCATCGACGCAGGCCTTCCGGAAAACTGCCTCCTCCAGGCAGAGCAGCACAATGAAATCGACGAACTCCTCGAATGCCACGACACCGTCGACCTCCTGATTCCAAGAGGCTCGAACGCATTCGTCCAGTACATCATGAACCATACGAACATCCCCGTCCTCGGCCATGCCGACGGCGTCTGCCACATCTACGTCGATAAGGAATATGACAAGGAAACTGCGATTCCCCTCATCGTCGATGCCAAGACACAGTACCCGGCAGCCTGCAACGCCGTCGAGACCGTCCTGATCCACAGGGACGTCGCCAAAGATTTCCTTCCGGACCTTGCCAAAGCACTGAAGGACGCCGGCGTGAAACTGAGGGGCACAGAAGAAGTCAACGAAATCACTCCCGTGGAGATCATCCCGGAAAGCGAATCCTTCCATCATGAATACGTCGACCTCATCATCGCCCTGAAGATCGTAGGCGGTGTCGATGAAGCCATCAATCACATCAATACCTACGGCTCCCACCACACCGACTGCATCCTCACCCAGAACGCAGAAACAGCCGAGAAATTCATGACCCTGGTCGACAGCGCCAACGTCTACCAGAACGCAAGCACCCGCTTCGCCGACGGCTTCCGCTACGGCTTCGGCGCCGAAGTAGGCATCTCCACCTCCAAAATCCACGCCAGAGGCCCCGTAGGCCTCGAAGGCCTCCTCTCCTACAAGTACAAACTCTTCGGCCACGGAGACATCGTAGGCGACTACGCCAGCGGAAAGAAACACTTCATCCATAAGGATTTATAATTAAGCGAATAAAGAAACGCCTTGAAAATGATCAGTCATTTTCAAGGCGTTTTTGTGTTGGATGGAGAGAAATTTGCTGATTTCTCTCTAGCGAGGGCGAAATACTCGGAAAAATCAAGACTCAGTACATCGCAGTTACATAGCCGTTCGCGACGATACGGAAGGTTTTGACCTGCCCCAGCGGGGAAGAATGCCTTTGACCTTGCCCTGGAAGGGAAGGTGCCCGACCTTAAATTCTGATGTCGGGCGGATGAGTTGCATTTCTTCAGCCTCTAGGCTGGTTTTATGGTTTTTTATAAAATGCATTTTCTAAAGTTGCCGGAGAAAGGGGTGCAGTATTCATTGGTTTTTATAAAAGGTTCCTCGAACGCAGCGAGATCAAGCCCCTATTTCTTCATCCAGTGGCTGGAGAAGGAGTGCTGCTGGGATTCGTTGATGCCTCTGTGGCCGTGGATTTCCATGGTGCCAAGGGCTTCTTCAAGGCGGGCGAATTCGGTCTTGGTGAGGGTGACTTTGGAGGCTTTGAGGTTTTCGAGGATTCTTTCTTTGTTCTTGGATCCCGGGATCGGGACGACGTTGGGGTATTTATAGAGCATCCATGCGAGGGAAATCTGCGCGGGCGTGGCTTTTTTCACTTTGGCGAATTCTTCGAGGAGTTCTACGATCGGGCGGTTGCCTTCGAGGTTTTCTTTGGAGAGCTGCGGGACGAATTTTCTGACGTCGTCAGTGCCGAATTTGGTTTCGGCGGTGACTTTGCCGGAGAGGAGGCCGCTGGCGAGGGGCGAGAAGGGCACGACGCCGATGTGATGCTCGATGCAGTACGGGAAGATTTCCTTTTCGCAGTCTCTTTCGACCATGGAGTACAGGTTCTGCACGGCGGTGACGGGCGTGATTTCATGGGCTTTGGACAGGATGGAAACATCGACCTGGGAGAGGCCCCAGCCGCGGATTTTTCCTTCCCTGATCAGACGGCCCATGCTTTCTGCGATTTTCTCGATCGGAATGGCTTCGTTGAAGCGATGTAGATAGTAGAGGTCGACGTAATCGGTGCGGAGGCGTCTCATGGATGCGGTCAGGTGGCGGAGAAGGACGTTGTAGATGTCCCCTTCTGGATCGTATTCCTCTGTGGAAATATGGAGCTTCGTCGCAAGGACGATGTCCTTCCTGAATCCTTCGACAGCGCGGCCGACGATTTCTTCGTTGTGGCCCCGGTAGAACTGTTCCCTGCCGTACGTTTCAGCGGTATCGAAGAAGGTACAGCCGTAGTCATGTGCTGCGCGGATGGCAGCGATGCTGTACGATGTTTCCGGCACTTTCCCATAGCCGTGGGAGAATCCCATGCACCCCATCCCTATTTCCGAGACGGTCAGATTTCCGATTTTTCTTTTCTTCATGTTTCCTCCTAAAACTGTGCCACACAGATGACGTCTCCGTCCTCCCTATGGATGGAAAATTCAATATCATCGCCGCCGCGGACGCCGAAGTCGCCTCTGTGGTCGCGAAGAAGGCGGCCTTTGATCTTGCGGCCGTTCAGGCCTGTCGTCAGAACCCAGCAGGGTTCGGGCAGCTCGCCGTCTCTCATGAGGTAGACGAGGACGCGGTCGGGAATGTCCGCATGGCGCCATTCGTCGATGATGTCCATTTCACGGACCTTCGCGAGGTCCCGCGGGCAGGCGTACATGGCGCGGATCGTTTCCATTTTCTTCTGGAAGGCAGGAATCTTCTCTCCGGCAAAGGGGATGATCCGGCAGTCATTGACGCTTTCCTTCGTCACGGAAGCCGACGTTTCCTGCAGCGCGGAAAGGACGGAGACCATGCCGTTCTGCTCGCGCCCTCCGCCCAGAATTTCAAAACAGATGCCCTTCACCGGGTCGATGTAGCCGTAAACGATGACGCCATTCTCATCTTCGCCCGGAAAGAGCCCCCGCAGGCCCGCTTCCATCAGCGCAGAGAAGACAGCGCCATTGATCGTCATGAAACAAGTACGATAAATCATTTCCCGGAAATCCGGGTCTCTCACCTTGATTTCTATCTGTTCATCTTCGCTCATTTTTATCCCTCCCGCTCCCCTCCCGGCGAAAAGCCTGCCGGTCTCCATCGGGGACGTTTACCATGGGAAATTTTTTCTTTATTATATACCGTAAAAAGTCCGCCATAAAAGAAGATTTGGCACGAAAAGGCCTGTCTGGCCATTGAAAAAGAGCGGATTTCTCCGCCCTTCCATTCAAGAAATTTATACTCCCTCTAGGTCTCCCGTTTCCTTCAGAAGAAATTCCTTCGGCCGCTCCAGTGAGGAGAAGGCAAAGGGCGAAAGCGTCGCCGCATACGCGCCCGCATTGCCGATGACGATGCCGTCCCCTTCGGCAAGGCGCGGGAGCGTGATGTCTTCTGCGATGATGTCCGCCGCCGTGCAGAGGTTGCCCGTGATCGTGACCGTCTCCGGATTTCCTTCCCTCAAAGTGGAAATGGGAAATGCCCGCGCGCCCGAGAAAAGCGGCTCGCAGAGTGCCGGATGGCCGGTCTCATCGTACTTTTCGACAAGACGCGCCAGTGCCGGGCGAAGGAAACCATGCATCGTACCCGCCGTGATGAGGAAGACTTTCCCCTCCGACACCTTCCTGTCGAGCGCCTTCGTCACATAGAAACCCGAAGGCCCGGGCGCATACCGGCCGCTCTCAAGGAACAGGCGCGCCTTCGGGAAACAGTCATGGAAGGGCCCGGCAAGCGCAGCGAAGGCTTTCTCAAGAAGCGCCAGGTCCATTTCCTCGTCCTCCGGATCCATCGGAATCCCGATCCCCGAGCCCAGGTTCACGAACGAAAGCTCCATCGCCTCCGTCCGTCCAAGACGTTCCGCCATGAGAAGGACGTTCTCATAATAGAGCGCCAGTGCTTCTTCGGAGAGCTCCTGGCTCTTCAGATGGACGTGGATGCCCGCCGGGGACAAATGGGGAAAATGCCAGTCATTCAAGAGGGTAATCGCCTCTTCCTCATCGATTCCGAACTTCGACGGCTCGCCCCTGCCTCCTGCAAAACCGAAGGAAGGATGAATGCGGAGGCCGATCGAAACATGGATCCCCTTTTCCTTAGCCGCTTCTTCGATCCGCGCAATCTCGCCCGCGCTGTCAGCGACAAGCGTCGCGAGCTCCAGCGTCTCCCGGATGTCCTTTGCACGCTTTCCCGGCGCCGAGTACTGGATCTCCTCTTTCATCATCCCAAGAGAAACTGCCAGGCGCACCTCGGCTGCGCTTGCCGCATCCGCGCCGAAACCTTCTTCTTTCATCACACGTGCCACAGAAAGGAAAGGATTCGCCTTCAGAGAATACAGGATTTTCGCCGAAGGAAAAGACCTCGTAAGAGCCCTAGCGCGGGACCGGATCCCTGCTTCGTCATACAAGTAAAAACAATCCTCCGTCAAGAGAAGCTTTGCTGCCGCAGCCTTCAAACGCTCATTCATTCCTTCCATGCTCCACATCCTTCCCCGCCAGAAAGCGGATTTTTCTTGATTGTACCATGGAAAACGTTTTTCTAAAAATCAAATCACACGAAACTATAAACGCAGGCATGCCTCATATCTATCTTTTGGTGAGTTTATAAACTCATTTTGTTAGGATGGAAATCGCCAAAGGCCCAAAAGGGAAGCTATTCAGCAACATATCGGAAAATTTCACATTTTAAAAAATAAATGCGTCTTGGGCGAAGAAATTTGGCCGAACCAGACCGCGTCGAAATTGACCAATATAAAAATAATTGATATGCGAAGCTTTTATAATAAAATCTTATGATAACGCCTGCAACAATAAAAATTCAAAAATAAACTAAGTATGATTTTTCTCGTAATAAATATGGACGGATTTCTATAGGAGGGGAGCTGAGGGATATTAGGAAAGAAGTGTGGTTAGCTGTCCCCGTCAGGGGAAAGTGGCGCCGTCAGGCGACGAAAGGGGTTCATCTCCTTCAGCCGAAGGCTGGTTTTGTGGTTTTAAAACCATACAGCCGCCTTGCAGGCTGGGAAATTCAACTCATCCGAGAAATTTTAAAAAGCAAAAATTTCCCACCTTCTCCTCCCGGAGCAAGGTCAAGACCGGCCTACGGCCCTCCTCTCCTATCCCACGCAAAAACTCCACTCATCAGAAAATGGTGAGTGGAGTTTTCCCTATTTCCTACATAATTTCCCTATCAGAAGTGGTATCTGACGGCTGCGGTCCAGGTGTTGCTCTGTACGCTGGCGCCGTGCTGGTACTGGTAGGCGACTCCGTAGGTGAAGTTTCCTTTGGCTGCCTGTACGCCAAGTCTGCCATACCAGCTGCCTGCGTCGGCGATGTCGAAGCCGAAGGCGTCGCTTGCACCGCCCAAGCTTACTTTGTCAGTGCCGTCGCGGTCGCCGAATGTCCATACGTAGCCTGCTTCTGCCATCGGGCGGATGGTCCAGGTGCCGTTCTTGATGTCTGCGCTGTAGCGGAGACCGAGCGGGAACATCCAGACGTTAGCATCATCGCTGTCATGACGGACGCCGATACTGTCGGTGTAGGCATCCGTGCCAAGGTGTGCGTAGCGGAGGCCTGCGAACGGGGTCAGAGTGCCCATGCCAAGGCCGATGCCTCTTTCGGCTCTGACGCCGATGCTGTATGCATCACTGTCAGTGGAACCGGTGATGGTGCTGCCGCTGTTATGCTGCTTGAGGTCGTTGCTTCCATGGAGGTAGGAGATGTCGCCGAGGTATGTCATCGGTCCCTGTTCGACTCTGCCATAGAGAGCAAGGCCGTAGTAGTCGACGTCGTTCTTGGTGTGCGCTGCTTCGGTATTTCCAGAGAAGCTTCCATCCATGTACGTCAGGGCTGCGCCGACTGTCGCATTTCCCTTCTTGTAGAAGTCACTGCCGACGACAACGCCATTGAACTGTGCATCATAGGAAGCGCCCATATTGGCCAGGCCGAGACCGCGGACATTTTCCTTGGAGTGGATGAAATGAGCCCAGAGATCCTTATCCTGATCTTCTGTGTAAAGGCCGGTCAGGTGGGATGTGAGAGAGCTGTCGAAGAGGTTGTTTGCCGCATAGAGTCCATGCTGTACGCCGGCAAGTTCAGTCAGGGCTGATGCGCTGTTAAATGCGCTTTCCTGTGCTTCTTCGGTCAAATTGTCGTCAGAAGCTGCGAGAGCAAAGGCAGATGCAGCACCGCCGCTATCCATAGCAGCATTAATGGTATTGGGTGCAATGACTTTATCGCCGTATACATTATGCGCGTCCTGGGATTCAGCGGTGACGGAGAACTGTGTTTCCCCATTTCCTTCAGCGCCAACGAATTCAAGCAGATGTCCGTACGAGAAGACATTGCTGTTTACGGCTGCCCCGGCTTCTGCAAAGAGGCCGTTTCCATCTTTGTCGTTCGTGCCGGAGAGGATGTTGTATGTGGTATTGCCCTTGGCATTTGAAATGTAAATCTTTGCGGAAGGGGAAATATCGGTAGTGCTTACATCCGTAATGGCTGCCGCCTGGCTTCCGGATACTTTATTTCCGTCAATCATCAGGAGGGAATTCTTTCCCATCTTGAATGTGCCAATCGCTGCCGCACTGTCCGCATTGGCCGAACTGTCGATGACAACCCTGCCATCGGAGAGGCTGGCGCTCGTTGCAACATAAAGGGCAGAGAGGATATCCGTGTCACTCCAGGTAAGTCCGCTGTCCGTAAATGCCTTTTCAGCAAGGGTCTTGTCGGTGGAGCCAACCGTCAGCGTAGAGTTGTTTCCTATGACGACTTTGGATCCGGAAATAGAACCTGCAGCGGCTTCTGCGCCGTCCTCTTGCGTCCCGCCTATCCAGACTGGATCGAGGTAGAGCGTACCGCCATTCAGGTTGATGCTTCTTGCGCTGAGATTAACAGATTCCTCTTCATTTCCCAGTTTCAGTATGATGCTGGAATCACCGGTGATGGCTTTGGCGACAGTAACATCACCAGTGACGACGGATGTTCCGCTTGTCGTCAGGTTCTGCTCCAGAGTCAGCGTACCGGTCTGGGATGTGAGGGCAAAGTCGGTCAAAGCGACATCACCCGTGACAGTCGTCTGTCCATTCGCTGCGATAGTACTGTTTTCCGCAGTCACATCAGCAGCGACGTTCAGTGTCTGATTTTCTGCAACAGCGCTGTTGCCAATCGTAAAGGTAGACCCTTCCGCCAGATTAACTGAAGCCGTGCCGCTGTCGGTTGTAATGACATCCGTCGTTTCACTGTCGCCCAGTGTCAGATTCTGACCGCCGGCTACGGATACCGTATCCGCACCGCCCACATCAAGGGCGGCGACATTGAATCCGCGGTCCAGCGATGTCATGTTGTCTTCCGAGGAAGGAGCACCAATGGAAATGTTGCTGCCTTCCGTCGTCACGGTCACCGTATCGAGGGCAGCGGTATCTCCGATACTGCTGATCTGATCTGTCGTGAGCGTGTTGCTGATGCCCGTGGTATCCACGAGGTTGCCCGTCATGACGATACTGGTCGTGGAATCTTCCAGCGCATCCATGGTCTTCTGGATATTTGTAAGGTATGTATAGCTGTAATCATCCGAGAGGGAGAGCGTGCCTGCCTTGAAATTGACGGAATCCGCCGCGGTCTCGGTCAGACCGTTGTCCCCGGCTGTCGTTTCTGTGGTATCCCCATCGGTAAATACCTGGCCTGCTGTCGTAGCAAGTGTAGCCGTACCATCCAGAGTAAGCTTGCCGCCGCCCGTGATAGAGTCGGAGAGTTTTTCTGCCGTCAGCTTGCCGCTCGTCAGAGTCAGAGTACTGGTGTTGTCCACATTGGCCGTCGTCAGAGCGACATCATTGCCGCCTAAGGAAACGGTCGCTCCATTCGTGGAGGAAACCGTGCCGCCGATAGCAGCATTTCCTGCCGTGACAGTCGATGCATCGGAAGAGAGATCTCCGGCAATCGTCAGAGCGCCTTCTGCATCAACAGTCGTGCCATTTTCGACAGCAAAACTGCCTGTGTTTTCTGCTCCCTCTGCGTCTGCTGAACCGATGGTGAGTTCTGCCTCAGGTGCGATATAAATCTTCTGGAAATATTCCAGTTCGCCGACGGTATTTCCTTTCGAATAGACATTGAGCGTATTTCCTGTACTTGACGTGCCATAGCCGCCATAGAGAGCCGCGGTGCCATTCAGCACGCCGCCGGTAATATTGACTGTATTGTCCGATGCTTCGCCGCTAACCGTATAACCGGCAATAATTTGTGAACTGCTGATATGGACGCTCTCCAGATTGATGGTATTTCCTGAAGCTGCACCGCTTCCCATTGTGAGGCCGCCATAAATGTTTCCTGATGCATCGCCTGCGAGGGTGACGCTGTTGCCCGTACTGCCTGCGCCGCTCTCTCCGCCATAGATCTCTATAGCTCCTATCAGGTTTGCGCCCGAAATGGACACATGATTATCCGTTGCTTTGCCAAGTACGGATAAAGCGCCCACGATACTGGAAGAATTCTCAGGATCGACGCCATCCGTGCTGCCAATGGTGCCGCCCGTGATGGTGACACTGTTTCCAGATGCATCTCCCGAGTAGGCAGCGGCCCCGGAAATGGAGATCACGCCGCTGGCTGTACCGATTGTGCCGCGGGAAATATTGACTTCATTTGAGGACGCCCCGGAACTATCTGAATAAGCACCTGCTATATTGATATCTCCTCCGGTACTGCCATCCTCTGCAGCATTGATGGAACCTCCGGAAATGGTGATGGTATTGTTTGTCATAGTACTGCTGCCGGATCCTGCATTTTCCATATCGCCGGCAATCATGGATACGGAGCCACCGTGGGAATCGATTGTACCATTTTCCATGCTGATATGATTATCCGATGCCGAGGCTGCAAGCTTGTTGGCATAATACCTATGATTATATCCACCAAAAATATGGCTCTTCACGGAAATTTGGGGGATGAATAATTTTTAGGTAAAGAATGGAATCGGATAAGGGTAAAGAAATAATCCATGTTTCGGTACCCATATCCGATTCTTT
>ERZ1026943.610-NODE-610-length-17752-cov-10.465390_pt1 | contig 17752 bp, 22 predicted proteins | sample MGYA00519461_ERZ1026943 | MGnify/ENA primary metagenome ERZ1026943 (study PRJEB26926, sample SAMN06164617) | human gut metagenome | biome: ENVO:00009003; feature: ENVO:2100002; material: ENVO:00002003 | host: Homo sapiens | place: USA | collected 2012 ...
GAATTATTTGAAGATGCAACAAATAAAGGAATTACTAAAGGAATAGGTATAGGAATAGAAAAAGGAAGAGCTGAAGAAAAAATTGAAACTACTATATCTTATCTCCGTTCCATCATGGTTAACTTAAATGTGGATGTGGAGAGAGCTATGGATATATTATCCATTGACGAAAAAGATCGTGATTTCTATCGTGAGAAGCTTGTAGCTTTGAGTAAGAATTAGATTGATAAGGCCACTATTGTGGCCTTTTTTGTTGATCTAAAAAGAAGCTGAGCTCTATTTACTTGCATCAGCTTCTTTATTTGCCATATCTTCGATGGTATATTTATCCCCAAAGATTCGTGCAACATATTCTTTAAAAGATTGATTTTCAATTTCTTCATTGGTCATAGTTGCCTTTTGACCATAGACATCTTGTTTCACTACTTCATTAGAATCATTGATATCTGGAACAATGACCATATAATATAAAGTTACATTTTCATAATTCAATCGGACAATTTCTAAAACACGATCACTGATTCCACTTTCCTTTGACTTCATAAATGCCTTATACATCACTGTTTTCTCATTTAAATGCGGATGCTTCTCATTCTCATCTACTTCTACTTGATAAATTGAAGTTCGATGATCTTGAATATAGTCATTGGCGGCATCTTCAATAGCTTCTAAGTAATCCGTATTGATGGCTGCCAAATTTGGATATTGGCTTGGCAAACCTTCTACCGTAATATCTTTACTGGTTTCTTTTATTCGAAATTTATATTGTTTCGCTACTTCCTTATCATAACTGGCTACAATATGAACTGTATCTCCATTGGAAAGTCCACTATTGGGACTCGCTTGGTATTTTACCGTATCAATCAAAGCATCTACTCTTTGATCGATTGCTTTACTGGAATTACGTACCCGTAAGGTTGCATTCCCATTTTCTCCAGAATAGACTAGTTCCATATTCTTCATAATATCGATATCCAACTTCTGTATAAACCCTAAATAGGTTGCACCTAATAAAATAGATATCATGATTGTTAAGGATAGAAAATAGCATAATTTACTCTTTAACCGTTCACTCATCCTAAAACCTCTAATCGAAATATTCTGCTTTCGCAATTGATGCTTGGATAAATTGTAACATAGCTTTATCTTCTTGGCGGGCCAAAATTTCTTTGGCATCTTTTACACAGACTTCCATCATGGCTTTATCTTTCTGCAAATCGCCTAAAATAAAATTCGGTAAACCGCTTTGACGAACCCCTAAGAAGTCACCTGGTCCTCGTATCTGCAAGTCATAATCGCTAATCGTAAAACCATCTTTCAATTCTTCCATCTTCTTTAAGCGCTCAATGGCCTGTGGATCTTTGGTATCCGATAAGAGAATACATACGCCTTGTTCTTTCGAACGGGCTACTCGACCTCGCAATTGGTGCAAGGTACTTAAGCCAAAACGGTGCGCATCATAAATCACCATAAAGGTAGCGTTTGGCACATCAATACCTACTTCAATAACCGTTGTACTGACCAAAATATCCAACTCATGGCGGGCAAACTTCTGCATCGTTGCTTCTTTTTCTTCACTTGTCAACTGACCATGGAGTAAACCGACCTTCCAATCCTTCAAAGTCTTTTTCATGCCTTCATAAATCGAACGAACCGAACGAATTGACATTTCAGGATTATCATCAATGGCCGCACAAACCACATAACACTGGTGGCCTTGTTCTAAGACATCCAATACATCTTTTAATACCGGCTTCATGCTCGAACCCGGAACGTAGTGAGTTTCCACCGGTTTTCTTTGCGGTGGCATCGTTTTAATGTTGGTAATATCCATATCCCCATAGATAAAGTGGGCATAGGTTCTTGGAATCGGGGTAGCAGACATCATCATAAAATCGACATTTTCCCCTTTTTCTAGTAAAGAACGCCTTTGGCGTACCCCAAAACGTTGTTGCTCATCGGCAATCACCAAACCCAGGTTTTGAAACTCCACCGCTTCTTGGAACAAGGCATGGGTTCCGACAAATACTTGCATCTCCCCTGATTTCATGCCATCACGAATCGCTTCTTTTTCTTTCCCAGGTAAGCTGGATACATATAAGTGCACATCCATGTCCATCGCTTTACATTTTTCATAATGCTGGCGCGCCAGGATTTCCGTAGGCGCCAGAAAAGCCGCCTGCTGACCAGATAAAAAACACGCATATAAACAAGCCTGGGCAACCACCGTTTTTCCACAACCCACATCACCTTGCACCAAACGAAACATCGTTTTCGAAGAATGCATATCTTCTAAAGCCACATCAATGGCACTTTGTTGGTCTATGGTTAAGGTATACGGTAAACTTTCTACCCACGCATCAATTTGTTTCTGATCAAAGATTTTTGGATTTTTCTGCGTGGCCATCTCTTGATGACACGTTGTCTGCATCACACATTGAAACGCTAAAAACTCTTCATATTTTAACGTACGCAAGGCAAGCTGAATCGCTTTTTCGGATTGTGGAAAATGAATCCAGGTCAAGGCTTGACGATGAGATAATAAGCGATACGCTTTACGATAACGCTCTGGGGTAATATCTTCCAATTCATCTACATAAGGTAATGCCTTTTTTAAAAGATCTTGAAACTCTTTTTGACGCAAACCCTTCGGTAAAGAATAGACAGGAGAAATGCCAAGCTGTTCTTGTAAAGGATGAAAATTATAGCTGGAGACCACAACCTTATTCTGCCCTTTATAGACCCCAAAAAGCGTAATCGTTTTCCCCGAAGAAAACTGAGACGCCCAGGGGCGATTATACAAAGTGATTTCAAGTTCTTCATTCCAGCTCAAAACCGTAAACTTTGTGAATGAACGATTTCTGCCAAAACGAAAGACACGGCCCGACTGACAAATCAAACCCTCAAAACAAACCGATTGATTGAGCTCCCATTGCGAAAAAGGAACGACTTCAATCGTTTGATAACGACTCGGATAGGTCGTCAACAAAGATTCGATAGAATCAATCCCCATCTTCTCTAAATACCCTAAACGGCGAGCAGTGATCTTTAACTTATTCAATTCCATTTTTCTGCCCTCTTTTTTGTATCAACAATGCATAAAAGCGTAGTAAAAACGCATAGAAGAAACCTAAGACAAGATATAGAAAACTCGATACCAGTATTTTTCCCATACCTTGATGAAAGATAAGTCCAATGCTCCATGACATCAACCAGTCAAACCAGGGATTAAAACAATAGGCCAAAGAAGAACACAAATTATAAAAAGAACCAAGCGTAAAAACCCCTTTGCATAAAGTATCACAGCCTAAAAGAAGTCCCATAAAGGCCATTCCACAAAGAAAACTTTTCCCATCAAAGATCTTTTTGGTCCATTTTCTACAAGCTAATCCATAATATACACTCATTAGTACAGGTAACCATAAAAAATAAATACATGCACTAATTCCCTGCAAGACTAACACATTAATTTTTAATAAAGCTAATTGGCGTAAGCCCCATGAAACAATAAACATAAAGGTTGCCTGCAAACCCATGACAATCAAGCCTTCTTGTAAGGTAACCGGATGTACCTTATTCCAAATACGCAATACCCAGCGATAAAAAAGTACGGCATAAATCAAGCCAATTGCCACAAGAAACACGATATAAAACAAGCTCTGTGTCACATGGGAAGAGAGCCATAAATAGGCCAAATTATAAAATAAGCTATATAAGAATAAAAAGCCTAGATCTTTCATTTTCGATACTCCAAAAGAAGGGCTTTCGAATCCTTGCTGTGGCCAATCTCATCAGTAAAAAAACAAGGAATCGATAAAGCTTCTGCCTTCTTAACCAATACATCCATTTGATGCAGTTGCTTAAGTTCAGTAAACTGTCCAAACGTCAGCGATGCAATCTGATCAAAGACACCCATCTGTTCTAGTTGCGCCAAATAGGAAGCAATCCGATAGGCATTGCCCGAATGACTTTCCAAAAATAAATCTTGTCCCTTTACATCCGGAAAATACTTAGTCCCAGCCAGTTTTAAGAAACAGCGAATATTTCCCCCTACGCCTTTGCGACAAATCAAAGAGGTATCTTCTTGGCGTAAATAGGCATCGATAGCTTCCACATTGGTGTTTTGCGCAATTTGAAATAAGACACAAGGGCGCAAGGGAGCTAGTACATTTAAAACACAAGTACAATCGCTGTATGCATGGAAACAAGAAGTACTTTTTTGATACGCGTTGAAATCTAAATAAGGCAGTGTTTGATTGGCCAGATCTCCACCCGATACATCAAAGATAAAAGGGATATTTGCCTGGACAAACGCATTAAAAACCGATGCTCTTTGTTCTGGAGTACTTTCCTGATAGAGATAAGGACTCACCTGAATGGTATAGTCTAAAGCTTTCCATTGGGCAATGGTAGGTTCAACCCGTTCTTTTTTACAAGGGTTAGATAGATTCAGAAACGCTATTGTCTTCATGACTAGCATTATACCACGAAAAAATGGATAATCTTGCGACTATCCATTTTCCTTTTTATAGGTTAAATATGCGGTTCCTATGTGATCTTTTTTCCATCCTTCGATAATCTTATATCCAGGATATGAGAAGAGAACTTCACATAAGGTTTCCACAATCATTCCGGTAAAAGAACACATCACGCATTGCACCATAGTCCAGCCAAAAAACTGGTGACTGACAATCAGTGCAAAGACAAAGTTATCACAGAATTGACCAATTGCGGTAGAAACATACGAACGAAAGGCATACGCTTTAAACCCTACATCATTTTTCGTTTTCTTGCCTAAAAGGTAATTGCTGTAATTGTTGACAAGCGAAGAAACTAAGAATGCAATAGTGCTTCCTAATAAAACATACCAAGTTCCCCCAAAGGTTCCATCCAAAGCCTGATTGATAACCGTTTGCGCTCCATCAACATACGATGCAGACCAAACGCCAGGAACCAGCTTCACAATAAAGAAGATCACACACATCAACAAATTCACCAGCACTGCGACAATTGAAGCCTGCGTAGCCGCTTTCGGTCCAAAGTACTTTGTGATCATATCCATGCTCAAAAACGAGAGCCATGAAACAAAAATTCCACAATCCAAAGCTAAACACGAAATGGGTAAGCTAATGCTCTTGTTCGCCAACAAATTCATAGTGACGACCGAAACCACAAACAATGTCATGGTCAATGAGGGAATCGAACGTAATAATACCTTCGTTTCCAAAACTTCCTTTTTTAAACGATTCATTTTTCATTCCTCCTATTTTTTTAAAGATGGTTGGGAAGCAAAACATCTTTTATGCGTTACTAACTATAGCACAGAATGCCATAAAAAAAGAAGAGAAAATCTCTTCTAGTCTTCTAAGTAAGATGTGTCGGGATGGTGAATCAAAGTGAATTCTCCATCTTCATAATCAATACGTGTTACCGAACAATTCGGTACAAGTTGATCTGGATACTTTCTTAGTTTCCATTCTTCTGGGTCTAAATGTTGCACCATACGGGAAATGACAGCTCCATGCGTCACAATCAACACATTGCCACCAACTGCATACTTTTCTAACGTTTTCTTAAAACGCTCGTAAGCCTGGTCACGATCTTCGCCACCACAGAACGCATAGCCAATCCAGTTTTGGTCTTCACTGACATGATGAATCGAACCTGGATCTCCTTCATATTCACCAAAATATACTTCTTTTAAACCTTTATCCCATTTCTTTGGCACATCGCGTCCTTCTAAAGCATAATTCATCGTATCAATAGCGCGTTCCGATGTGGAACTAACAGCCACTTCAAATGATATATTGGCTAAAACATTATGCAATGCTTTGGCTTGTTGGATACCTTTTTCTAATAAGGGTGAATCACACCATCCTTGATAAAGGTGTTTTACGTTAAATAATGTTTGCCCATGTCTTGCGATATAGAACTGTGTCTTCATATTAAAACCTCCGGTAAAGATAAAAGTGACAATTTTCCATCTTCACATGCAATTTTACACATGGAACAGTTCGGCATCACATCATAATAAGATGCATCTAAATCATGTAGGACTTCACGAATCACCGAGCCATGACTGACAACTAAAACCTTTTGATTGGGGGCTTTTTCACTCAATGCCACCAAACGCTTTTCCATGCGACTAGCTGCTTGAGAGAACGTTTCGCCACCAAATTCGGTCCAATCGGTACGCTTGGTATCTAAAAGCTTAGTAATCGCATCCCCCTCTAAGTTGCCAAAACCAATTTCCTTTAAATCTTTATAAAACGCCACCGGAAACCGATCTTGTACGATCGTCAATAAAGTATCCCGCGCTCTTTCACTCGTTGAGCTGGCCCCAAAGCAGAAATCTTCCGCTTTTAGTTTTTCTGCCATCTTTTGCGCTTGTTCCAAACCTTCTTGCGTTAAAGGCGAATCCGAAAAGCCTTGAATAATGCCCTTCACATTAAATAGGGTCTGTCCATGTCTTACAACATAAAAAATCGTTCTCATGGTTCTTTTATACAATGAATTACGCCTTCTGTCAAAAAAACGCCAATCCGAAAAAGTGCCTACCAAATCCCCATAACATGTTGCATGAAAAGACTCACAACCGTAATACCAGCCCAACAAGAGGCCCCGACAAGCAGCGGTTTTCCACCAGTTTTAATAAGTTGTACTACATTGCTGTTAAGGCCAATTGCTGCCATAGCCATGATAATTAAAAATTTAGAAAGTTCTTTTAGAGGCTGAAAGACATTGGCATCCATCCCTAGATTCACACAAACCGTAGTGATAATCGCTGCCAAGACAAAATAAAGGATAAACATCGGAAAAGCCCGTTTCAAACTAAACGAATTTTCCTTCTTACCCGAAGTTTTTCTAGCTTGCAGCCAAGCTAAAACCAAGGTAATCGGAATAATTGCCAACGTTCGTGTCAACTTAACCGTAACTGCTTTATTTAAAGTGGCACTGCCTAAATGCCACATACTATCCCAAGTCGAAGCCGCTGCTGTAACCGAAGACGTATCATTGATAGCTGTGCCAGCAAAGATGCCAAACGCATCTCCATGCAAGGTATCAAAGCCAATAGCACTTCCTAAAATAGGAAAAAAGATAGCCGCCAAGACATTAAAAAAGAAAATTACCGCAATAGATTGGGCTACTTCATTTTCATCCGCATCAATAACTGGTGCTGTAGCCGCAATGGCTGATCCTCCACAAATCGAAGAACCAACGCCAACCAAAATCGATGTCTTAACTGGCACCTTTAAAACTCTGCGTAAAAGCCATGCAATCACTAAAGAAGTTGTAATCGTACAAAGTATAATGGGAAGAGATTGTTTCCCGGTTTGAAAAATCACCCCAAGATTCATTCCAAAGCCAAGCAGGACAACCGCTGTCTGTAAGATGACTTTTGAAGTCCATTTAATTCCCGCACTAGCATCTTTTTTATCTTTCCAAATTAAAGTTAGAAACATCCCTGCCAGAATCGCAATAACGGCTCCGCCTATAACGGGAAATACTTTTCCTAAGATCCAAGATGGAAGGGCTATTGCCAAGCAGACAAGTACCCCTTTATATTTTTCCTTCATATCCATTCCTCACTTTTCATAACAGAGAAAAGTATACGGCATCTATATAAGGATGAAAAGAAAAAGGTGCTTTGCACCTTTAGTTCCATTCGTTTTCTTGTTTAGCCGCCAATCTGCACATGGATACCACCTGCTTTTCCATAATCAACATAAGGTAATAAGCTTTCCTTATCCATCATGGCATCTTTTTCATAACGAAAATCTTTTTGCATCTGATGCCATTTACTTTTACCCATGGTATGGAAAGGCAATAAATGCACTTCTTTAAAATGCAGACTTTTCGCATAGTCAATCACATCTTTACAGCAATCTTCATTAAAGCGAGGAATCACTGGCATCCGGACAATCACCTTGTCGGGGCAATGTTTGGATAAATAGGCAAAATTTGCTTGAATCAAGGCAAGATTTCCACCAGTAACCGCTGCCAGTTTGTCCGCATCCAAGTGTTTACAATCCATTAAGAAACAATCAATATAAGGTAATGCCTGTAAGAGTTTTTCTTGGGTGAAATTTCCCGTTGTTTCTACCGCTACATGTAAGCCAGCTGCTTTACATGCTTTCAACAAGGCTAAAAAAGCTTCAAACTGAGTAAAGGGTTCACCGCCCGAAATCGTTACGCCCCCATGGCTTTGTTCATAATAATCCCAATCTTTACATACTTCTGCTACAAGATCTGCAATTTCCATCTTTTTTCCGGAAAATGAAATAGCTTCGGCTAAGCAGATATCTTCACATTTTCGACAATCGCTACAAAGGTCTTGCTTCCAAGTAAAAGGAAAAGTGATTGCGTGATTCGGACAAATGGTTTCACAGCGTCTACACTGTATACATTTACTGGCATCATGCAATAAGACAGGTTGTATCGACCAGGTTTCGGGATTGGCACACCAGGGACAATGTAGTGTGCAGCCTTTTAGAAAAATGGTCGTACGGATTCCTGGCCCATCATGAGTCGCAAAGCGCTCGATATTGGAAACCTGAATCATAGATTGTTTTTGGACACCCTCATTCATTCTCGCCATACATTTACCTCTACTGTTAGAATACCGTCCTTTTGCATCTACATCAATCGTATACTGATTCATCGCTTCTCATTTTATACCTTATTTAAAAAAGATCTCTAATCACTTAGAGACCCTTAAGGTTTTATGAATGGCTTCAAGCAGCTCCTGGCTGGCTTGTTTGGTATCATCGGCATCCATAATCGCAGATACTACGCAAATTCCTTGGATGGGGCTATTGGCCAAAACTTCCAGATTATCTTTCTTTAAACCACCAATGGCTGCCACGGGAATATGTACCGCTTCACAGATTTGATCTAAGGTTTCGACTTTGGTCAATTTTGTCTTCACATGCGTCTTGGTTGGATAAATAGCACCACAGCCAAGATAATCGGCACCCTCTTTTTCCGCTTGCCGGGCAGCTTCTACGCTTTTAGCGGTTGCCCCAATGATTGCATCCTCTCCCATTAAGGAACGAGCTATAGATATAGGCATATCTTCAGCCCCTAAATGTACACCACAGCCTACAGCCATGGCTACATCGATGCGATCATCAATAATCAAGGGAATCGAAAAAGCATCGGTAAGTTTCTTTACCTTACAGGCTAGCTGATAATATTCGCGAGTACTCTTATTCTTTTCTCGCAATTGAACCAAGGTGGCTCCACCTAGACAAGCTCCGTTTACTTTTGTCAAAAAGGTATTTTCATCCATTCCTTCGGAATTGGTAATAAAATACAAAGTTAGATCTATATTTTTCATTTGACTACCTCTACTTGAAACTGAGCTTCATCTGCTTCACTTAATTGATAGATTTCATCAAAGAGCTGGGCATGAAAAGAACCAGGACCTTTAGCTGTTACTTTTTCAGCGGCTCGTTCATAATAACAGGTTGCCGAAATACAGGCTTTCCATGGATCCATAGCTGCTAGAAAGGTGGCAATGGCTACATTCAACATACATCCGGTTCCTGTTACCCATTGCAGCATTTCACAGCCATTGCGAATCAAGGCAGTTTGATTTCCATCGGTGATAATATCCACTTTTCCTGAACAAACGACAATGCAGCCCCAATGCTTGGCTAAGTCCTTTAACCACTTGGCACTTACGTATACATCTTCTTGGTCTGCTTGATCGGCATCTACTCCACTGGCATGACTGGTTAAACCATAAAAAGCTTTACACTCACTGATATTGCCTTTTAGAACGGTGGGACAAGTTTTTTGCACAAGTTCTTTGGCAAAGTCCAAACGCAAAGGACTACAAGCTACCCCGACTAGATCTAAGATAAAGGGAATCTGATTAGTAAAAGCACATTGGGCACTTTTTAACATAGCTTGCCCGCGTACATCATCAAAGTTACCCAGGTTTAAAGCCAATGCCTGACTGTTTCTCGTGATGGCTTCTACTTCTTTAGGATGGGCTGCCATAATGGGCTTAGCCCCAAACGCAAGAATTAAGTTGGCACAATCATTAATAGATATCGGATTCGTGATGCAATGAATTAAAGCGTTTTGTTTATGAATTTGTTTCAGCAAAGTTCTGTACTCCTAACTTTCTTTGAATGGATTGAAGCACCCCACTGCGTGACATGGATTTTAGTAAAACATACGCAATGCTGCCTCCAATAATCGTTCCCATTAAAAAGCTAGGTACATAGAACATCCAAGTTAAGCCAGTTCTTCCCCAAAGATAGGTCATCACAGGATAAGAAACGATAGAACCAATTAAGCCGGTTCCAATAATTTCCCCTAAAACAGCGGCCCAGATTTTTCCTTTGCTGAGCTTGTATAAGATACCAGATAAAGTGGCTCCAAAGATGGCTCCGGTTAAAGCTAATGGGGGAATTCCCATTACGGCCATACGAATACAGCCAATCGCTAATGCGCATAAAAAGGCATACCAAGGGCCCATAAAAACGGCCATAGTAATGTTAATCAAATGAGCCATCGGACACATTCCTTCCACACGTAGAATTGGTGAAATAACGACACCAATTGCGACCATCATCGAAAAGAAGACTAAGCCTAATAATTGTTTGTGTTTATTCATTTTATTTCCCTCCTAATATGCAGATGGCCTAGAAAACACACAAAAACCATCTGACTCTGGTTCGGTATCTGACAAACAGTCATCTCTCAACCTGTCTATTCAGGCTCCCTCGCATGTTTCCTCTACTCTAGGCGCTCCCCTACAGCAAGGCAATAAAATAAAAAGACCTGCTACGCAGAAGACAGGTCAAAATAATCAAACATACTTCCTACGCCGGCATTATCCGTCAGGTTAAATGGGTCGAAGTCGAACTTCCTCTCAGCAATTGCTCCCCAGCTTTTATTTACTACGTCTAGTAGTGTAGTACAAAAAAGGATAAATCGCAAGGTCATTCAAAACAAAGGTTTGCACAATTTTTTTGTAAGCCCATACATTCTCTGCTATAGTTGTTTAAGACCTTAACTTTTCAAAATTTGTATAACTAAATAAAAAAGAAGCATCAATAGCCATATCCATTAATGCTTCCATCTACATATTTCTCATCTATGCCAAATTGTTTTAATATCTGTTTCTGCTTGGCTGTAAGAGCATATTTTCTTCTGTACTTCCCTACGTTATTTCTTGTACATTCTATATTCTCTAATTCTGACAAGATGCCTGGTATCGTATACGATTTTCTATTTCTCTTTCGTATTTCTTTAGTCTTTTGGAATAATTCGTTGCGTATGATCATTGCGATAAATGTCACAAACACCTTGGCTTTTAATGTTTCTGTCGTATGTACTCTGGCTTTATTAAAATCTATGCCACTCTTTAAGCTTCTAAACATCTTTTCGATATTGTCTCTTCCACGATAGATATCAAGAGCTTTTATCGCATCCATATCTTCGGATGTGATGATAAAGAAGAATCCTAGGTTCATTAATTCTTTTCTTATATAACGACTATTTCTTTCGTAATCATAAAAGTAACCATTATTGTCATATCTTAATTTGAATGCCTTTTGGTACTTCTTCAATTCACCTTCTGTAGCGATCTTTTTCGCTACCTTTTTATCTAATTCTTTTTCCCATGCACTATAACGACTTATCATCGCTCTTTTTTCTTCGCTGGCTCTTACATCATCATAATAAATATGAATATGCACTTGTTCTCCATACAGTTCTTTTTCTACGCTCGTTCCATAGACTTCATGTTCATCGATATAATATCCTTCTAAGGATTGAACAGCCAGACCATATTCTTCGATGATCTCCTGACAGATCCTCTGGTTCTGTTTCATCATAAGAATATATTCATAGCCTCTTTTTCGTAGCAATTTGATGTTCTTTTCTGAGATAGAGCCACGATCCATTAAAAAGCCCATATGTTCATAACCATATTCATTGGTTTCTTCGATCATGAACTCCAGTTCTGTATTATCGATGACACTCCCATCATACAGTTCATAAAACAATGGTGTTGAATCTTCCTGGTTCACGGCATACGCAAGATTATATTGTGGTAATCCTTCATCTACTTTTGAATGTCCATAGTCTGCCAGTTCGATACCTTGCGCATGTGTATTGAAATTCGTACTATCATAACCGATATAGACGCAATCATTCTTTTTATTCAATCTGTTCCATGCTCTCATGAACACTTTGGTTTCTCTATCTGTGATTCCTTTCAACATCCGGCTGATCTGCGTATCATCCTGGATCCTTCCACCAAGTACAGGATGATTCCGCATAAAATTCGGATAGTATTGAAACGTACAGCTTTCATTTGTGATCATATAAGAAACTATATTTTCAACAAAGATACCAAGTTTTCCAAATACCGAAGTAAGCATTTCTTCAATCTGCAGATCTTGAAATATCTTTTGAATGACCATAAAAGCACCTATTTTTAAGGTATCCGAGAACTCAGGCATATCCTGTTCGATACAGACATCTGGATAATATTGAGAAAAATATTCATTAGGAATCATCCATTGTTCATCGACCATTTCGCCTATCAGTTTTCTATTTTCTACTGTATACTCTTTATCTTTTTTATAGTGTTTACCAGTTACTTGATATACATAAGCAACACCATTTCTTTTTTTGGATCTTCGTTGTAGCAGGGCGCAACACCTTAACATTTTTTAGTAACATATTCACCTCGAAAGATAGTTAAAATGTCTAAAAGTAAAAAAAGCCAAAATTGCCAATAAATACAGCATGGTTTTGACTTTTAATTAATTTATTTACTTGTAGTTATACTTTTCTTTCAAAGTTAAGGGTATTTCACGCATTTCTTTTAAGAATATTTTTTTAGTTACACAAATCACTAGAAATTAAGGTTTTATTCATCGTATGGTATAATTTTTGTGAAGAAGGTGGTGACTTTTATGCAAAGAAAACATTTCGATTCCATTCTGTTGATTCTTGGATTATTCATTATCGTTGGCTCATTTATTGGCTATTTCTTCTATGCCTTGAGTTTCAAAGTAATGGTTTGGATTATCCTCCTTGATCTTGCATTGTTACTGGCACTCCTTTATTTCAGAAACTATAAAAATCATCATTATGGTGGAAAATTCAACGATCATTTTCCCGATGCCCATTAAACACTTGAGAAAATATCAAGTGTTTTTTTACATCACAATACGCTCTGTTCGATTTCGTTAATACGATTTACGACGCTTCGGTAAAACGCATAATCCGTATTAAAACAACTGTAATCTTCTGGCATATTGACTCTTGTATTCCCATCAACAACTACCACTCTATCTTTTCCCATGAATCGATTCAAACAATAGGTTTCAAAAGTATTCTTTAAGCTTCTGCAAAATGCCATTATTTCTTCAATAGATGCTTCTCTATATTCACAAGTATCTACATCTAATGTGGTAAGGGAATGAATATCCTTCTGCATAATTTCATATATTGGATATTTACAATTCTTTTTCTTTGTTCTTTCATGATATTCATATACCGCATTTCCATATTGCCGACATTGTTTGCGGTTATATCCATTTTGCTTCTCACTTTCATGATATACATCATATACACGCATCACTTTATCTTTTTCCATCTGTGTGTAAACGTAGCGAGATAAAACTTTTAGGTAACGATCCATATTACCAAAGCTATTTTCTACTTCTTTAAAAACAATATCATTTTTATGATTGCCTGTACCCTTTCCATCCTTGTCTTTACGGGTACCCTTATTAAATTGGTGCATATACTTTTGTACATCTAAAATAAATGTTGCACAGTAACTATTTTTATTTACGTTTTGCTGTATTTCACTACATGACGTAACTATTTTTGCTTACTGTGTATTTATTCTACAACTCTAGTGGTAGCAAAACGGTAGCAGGAGTAGTATCCCTATCCTCTTCGTTTTTAATAATAGCCGCCATTTGATCTGAGAGATTACTAACTCTCCGGAAAGAGCAATCTTAATTCCTTTTTCAAGATATTTCTCCACAAATTCTGCATTATTTCCATAAGCTGTGATCATCACTACAAATGCTTTGCTTGTGCGATTTCTTTTTACTACCAGTGGAAACCTAGATACTTTGGTTTGTCCCTTTTGCGTAGATGTCAGCTTAGTTTCTGGATCTCTGGCAAGTCTACCCATTAAAACAATCGTATTCATTCTTTTTGTCCTCCCTTTCTTCCTGCAACACCCTTCCCTGGTATTTCAAACAGGATAATAATCTGTGCATTTTCTGCACGAAAAAATGAGGAATGGATTCGAACCATTCCCCACTTGCTACAGGATTTCTCCTGTAATATAAATAAGAAAATCTAAGTATTCACATTTGGGCTTTGTCTGTACATATACATCTGATCGTTATCATTCCAGATAACCCGACTGCAAAAATACAGCCACAGTCTCTGTTTCAGCAGAGGTCCTGTACCTTTCGGTGGTATCATTATTGCTTTGCTCTTCCCATAGGAGTCTTCGCCTGCACGAGCCGGATTATCTCCGGTAAGCATGTTCCTCAAGATGTATCAGCTCCTTCAATTGTCAAGGTGCAATCGGAAGAACTGTCTGAACCTCTTTTACGTTTGTGATTTTTGGAAATCAGAGGATTTTCAATTTGCCTTCCATATACTCTGTATTGGGAGCGACAAAATCGGACATGATTTTAGAAATTTTTTGAAATTATTTTTTGAAGTGTAAAAAGACATAAAAAAAGATGCCAGGATTTCTCCTGACACCGTAGTGACTGTGCCAACTTCGTGCCCAGTGGGCACAAGGTTGATTGTATTATTCTTCATTTCCTAATGATATTGGTTCTTTCTTTGTTTTCTTGTTTTTAGATATCATCTTATGACCTGTATAAATAGCCATAATCATACAAAGCAAAGAACTTGCCGCAAAATATTTATGGCTTGATTTTGAACCTTTATATCCGCTATAAAAAGTTCCTAGCATCGTTATCAATGCTCCGACAGACCAATATTCATGAGCTTTCATTCTAACATCTCCTTTTGTGTTAATTTTAATATGTGCCTTTTAATGAAATATGCAAATTGGAAGTTGTCAATTTCTTATATATTTTTGATCAGTGTCAGGAATCGTATCTTCTGACCGATATCGCTCTACTTTCATGTGAAGATTATATTTATCTCTTAACTCCGCAATCTTATTCATCATGGGTGATTGATGGTGAAAGTCAATGCTCTCTTGATTTTCCCAACTGTCAATCAGTAGCACAGTTTCCTCATCTCCCAGAGGGAAAAAATAATCATATCTAATGTTCCCCGCTTCATTTCTAATTGCATCAACAGTACCGCTTGAAATCATCTCCTTTGCAAATTTTCGCGCAGAACCATTTTCGCCGGAATAATATATATTAACAACTATACTCATTATACTTTCCTCCAAATCCCGATTTGACGGTAATTTCTGTTTCTCTACATCCTACAAGCCCAGATAAAACTAATATACACAGACTAAATAACAGTACTCTTTTCAAACTCATAATTTCTTTCCAAGTTCATATGCTTTTTTCATCACATCAACATGGCTTGCAGCTATATTTGCAGCATCAATTCCACCGCCACCGACCATGCCTTTCAAGGAAGCCTTTTCAAAACAGTCTACCCAGCCTTGCAGACCATTGTAGGCTTTTTCAAATGCACTTTCATCATTCTCAGCGGCAGTTGCAATCATATAAATATCTCTGAATGAATAATCTGTCGAATATAAAGGATTCAATCTATCAAGAAGTGTTTTCATCTGGCCACACATCTCATAGTAATAAATTGGTGTTGCATAGACAATGACCTCCGCATCCTTTACTTTTGCCATAATATCTGCAACATCATCCTTCAGTACACACATCCCATTCCTCTGACAGGATAGACAACCGATACAATATTTTATATCTTTTCCTTTCAAAGAAAGAAGTTCCACATCATGCCCGGCTTCTTTTGCTCCCTTTGCACACTCATTTGCAAGTATATCAGAATTGCTGCCTCCTCGAAGACTTGTCGATATGATCAATACTTTTTTTGCCATGATTAAATTTCTCCTTTTTCAGTGTCTTTTTTAACCTTCCGTATAACTTTCGCAGGCACTCCTGCCGCAATCATATTGGCCGGAACATCTTTTGTTACAACTGCTCCGGCTGCAATGACCGAACCTTCACCAATCGTAACCCCCGGAAGAGCCGTTACATTTGCTCCAAGCCACACTTTTTTTTCGATGTGAATCGGCTGAAATATCATACCTGCTCTTTTCTCGGGATCTTCCATATGATTGATTGTTGCCAATACTGCATTATGTCCAATCAGGACTCCATCCTCTATATAAATACCACCCTGATCCTGAAATTTACATCCTGCATTAATAAAAACATTTTTACCTATATGAATATTTCGTCCGCAGTCTGTATAAAACGGAGGAAACATTCCAAAACTTTCATCTATTTTTTGTCCGGTAAGTTCCGACATAAGCTGTATAATTTCTTCTTTTGTATGATATTTGTTATTCAGCTCCATCGTTATCTTTAATGCCCTTTGAGACAGCTCATGCATAACCAGATGTTCTTCACTTCCACCATCTACGATATATCCGGGCTTCATATTACTCAAATATTCTTCACACGTCATAATTAACCAACTCCGTTTTCTTTAAAAAATTTCTGAATTTTGTCAAATGGGATCACATCCGGATTATCGTATAGATCTGTATGAACAGCTCCCGGAATTGTCAGCAGTTCTTTATTGGATGTGTACTTGCTGTTCTTGATCATATTTTCATAAGCATCTTTTCCAAAATAATAGCTGTGTGCTTTTTCTCCATGAATGATAAGGACTGCACTTCTGATTTCATTACTGTACTTTAATATTGGCTGATTCATAAATGACATACATCCAATACTGTTCCAGCCATCATTGGAATTCAGGCTTCTTTTATGATAACATCTGCCTTTATAATACTCACTGTAATCTTTTACAAAGAAAGGGGCATCCTCTGGAACCGGAAGAGAAACACAACCACCAGCTCTGGAATATTCGCCTTTACAGTATTCTTGTGTTCTGAGGGTATTCAGCGACTGCTTCTTCGCATAACGTGCTTCTTCACTGTCCTCAGAATCAAAGTACCCATTCGCATTTACCCTTGTCATATCATACATGGTAGATGCAACCGTTGCTTTTATTCTTGTATCGAGTGCAGCTGCGTTAAGAGCCATCCCACCCCAGCCACAGATTCCAATGATTCCTATTCTATCTTGATCTACCTCTTCCCGAACAGAAAGGAAATCAACAGCAGCCATGAAATCTTCTGTATTAATATCCGGAGAAGCCATGTATCTTGGATTGCCTCCACTTTCCCCCGTAAAAGAAGGATCAAATGCGATAGTAAGGTATCCTTTTTCAGCCATCGTCTGCGCATACAGTCCGGAACACTGTTCTTTGACTGCACCAAATGGTCCACTTACAGCAATCGCTGGATATTTCCCAAATGCATTTTTCGGCTTATACAAATCTGCAGCAAGTGTGATTCCATAACGATTTACAAATGTTACTTTCTCATGATCTACTTTTTCACTTTTGGGAAAAGTTTTATCCCATTCAGATACTAATTTTAATTCTTCTGTTTTCAACATAAATATAACCTCCATATGCAAATTGTCTTATAATTCAAGAATGCCTCGGCATTCTTGCTGCGAGGTGCGCGTCATGCAATTGC
>ERZ1026943.611-NODE-611-length-17752-cov-5.064248_pt1 | contig 17752 bp, 15 predicted proteins | sample MGYA00519461_ERZ1026943 | MGnify/ENA primary metagenome ERZ1026943 (study PRJEB26926, sample SAMN06164617) | human gut metagenome | biome: ENVO:00009003; feature: ENVO:2100002; material: ENVO:00002003 | host: Homo sapiens | place: USA | collected 2012 ...
GTTGATCAGACGATCCATATCAATGGCTTTATTGTAGATGGTCTTGATGTATTTATCCATCTTCTCCGGCGTATCTGCCACACCGTCCATGATTCCTTCCACATAACCCTTAATGGCTGTGATAGGGGTCTTCAGATCATGGGAAATATTGCTGACCAGCTCTTTGTTCTGCTTCTCATGCTGGGTGTTCTCTTCCGTGGATTCCTTCAGCCGTAAACGCATGTCCTCATAATTGCGGTAGAGATCACCGATCTCACCCTTGGCATCTGTCTCCAGAACATAATCAAAGTTGCCTTCCTTGATCTTGCGCATTGCCACGTTCAATTCATTGATGGGTTCAAATACGCCCTTGTGGATCCACTGGGTCAGCATCAGGCTGGTGAAGATCAGGATCACTATGATAGCCACGAACATATCGATCAGCAGATGTCTCGAGATCAGCGAATTGACCTTCGTTACAATGAAGACGCTGCCCGGTGTTCCATCCCGGAAAGTGAAATCAATCTGTTTTACATACTTCTCCAGTTCATTGTAGAAATATCCGCTGTCATCCGACAGATTCTCTTCACCGTAGGCAGGCAGTTTTTCAAAAATCTTCTGTGCGGCATCTTTATTGCCGGCATAATACATCTTATCACCTTTTCTTACAATAATGTAAGTAGACTTCCGCGATACCTCCTCATTAATATGATCCAGATATTCTTTATCTTCCAGCCTGCTGCTGTCTTCCTTCACCTGGTCCAGCAGCACATAATACGCCTGATCCGTGGTGTTGGTGAATTCCCTGAAATTCTCCGACATCATGGAATAATCAATATCCGTCAGGCTGAAACCCTGAGAGTAATTCATCAGGTAAATGGCAATCATCACAAACGCCATGATCGTCAGCAACAGCGGAAGTAATATAATACTTATAAATGTTACACGAAGTCTGGTTTTAAATTTCATATTATTCTTGCCTTTCAGCAACCTGCAAACTTTCTGTGACTTTAGTGCCGTGTACTTCTGTACACTGTGTAACACAAGTTTGCGCGTGTTAATTTATATTTTATACTTTACTTGCGCTCATTATAGCATGATTCCCACCTTCTGTGTATAAAGGAAGCAGGAATATCATTAAAAAAATATAAACAAAATTTTTTCATTTTTCTGTTGACATTATTCTCACATCATGTATAATAAGCTTATAAGAAACAGTAATCATTACTATTATTGAGAAAGGGGCTTATCATGGCACTGAAACGAAGCAGACAACGGGAAATGATCAAATCCTTTCTCATGGGACGCAAGGATCACCCTACCGCTGATGTGATCTATTCTAATCTGAAGCAGCAGGATCCGAACTTAAGTCTCGGTACCGTCTACCGTAATCTGACTCTGTTGTCGGACATGGGAGAGATTTTACGACTTCGGGTCGGTGACGGTGTTGACCATTTTGATGCCGATACTTCCGAACATTATCATTTTGTGTGTACGGAATGCGGAAGCGTCATTGATCTGGACATGGATAGTATTGATTCCATCATGGAGACAGCCGGAGAGAGATTTGACGGCCGGATCCGGGGACATATCACTTATTTCTACGGCTCTTGTCCCGCCTGTACCAGGGTTGCTACGGAGTCCTAGTTTTCTGAATGAAAACTGGCTTCGTTCCATAATATATTTGTGCTGATAAAGCACACGCAAAAAGAGAAAACTAAAAACAAAACATTTCATTAGAGAAAAGGAGAAAAAATTATGGCAAAGTATGTATGTCAGGTATGTGGTTATGTTTATGAAGGTGATGCGGCTCCCGCAGAGTGCCCCATCTGTCACGCTCCCGCTTCCAAATTCACCAAGCAGGAGGAAGGCAAGACCTGGGCTGCTGAGCATGTAGTAGGTGTAGCAAAGGGTGCTCCCGAGGATATCATTGCTGATCTGCGTGCGAACTTCCAGGGTGAATGCTCTGAGGTTGGTATGTATCTGGCAATGGCAAGAGTAGCTCACAGAGAAGGTTATCCCGAGATTGGTCTGTACTGGGAGAAGGCTGCTTACGAAGAAGCTGAGCACGCTGCAAAATTCGCTGAGCTGTTAGGTGAAGTCGTAACCGATTCCACCAAGAAGAATCTGGAGATGAGAGTAGATGCCGAGAACGGCGCTACCGCAGGTAAGTTCGATCTGGCTAAGAGAGCCAAGGCTCTGAACCTGGATGCAATCCATGATACCGTACACGAGATGGCTCGTGATGAGGCAAGACATGGCAAGGCATTTGAGGGTCTGTTAAAGAGATACTTTGGCTAAGCTACAAGCCATGCAAGGATAAAATAAAAAGTCACTGGGAGGACATTTATGTACTTCCAGTGACTTTTTATTTTAGATTTATACGGCGACAGCCCTTATACGGTTCCGGAGATCACCAGCGTGCTGACGCCGGGGTTGATCCCCCACGCTCCTGTAACGGGATCCTGGGTGTAAGTCGCTGCGGGTACAGTAATACCTCCTGCAGTTCCGGTAAATAATCCGGTAGTCGTATCATACGTATAGTTTGTTCCCTCTGCCCATGCAGTTCCATTAAAATTCACAGTCAGATTCTCCAATACGGGATTAAAGGTATCTGTGATCACGACACCGGTAGCTGCATCTGCTGCCGTATTCCCCAGATTCTGTATCAGGAACGTATACGTCAATGTTCCATTCTCTGTCACGGGTACGGGACTGACGGACTTTGTGATCGTAAGAAGCGGTCCGCTTACCGCATTTACTGTCTCGTTCACAGTAACAGGAGTGACCCCTGCCCCGGCAATCGTCGCCGTATTCGTAATGGAAGCCTCTGCTGCCAGCGGTGCATAAGAGTTCACCTCAGCCTCATAGGTAAGTGTCACATTACCTCCCGCAGGCACGGTAATTCCCGTGATTGTCAGAGGAGGGCCTGCCGTTACAGCCGGTGTTGCCTGTAAAATTCCGTTTGCATAGTATTTTACGGTCCCCGGAATATACGTCAGAGGTGTCAGTTCTCTGGTATTAAACAAATACTCTCCCAGATTATCCGTTACTGTAATTCCATTAAATGCTGTAGTGCCTGAGTTCACAATGCTGATCACATACGTCACATTTTCATTCTGCCCGTAAGTATCCCGCACTGCTGTCTTGGTTGCAGACAATACCTCCGTGATCTCACCCACTGCTATATTGGAGTTTGTAATCTCATTTCCATAGCGAAGCTGTGCCTGATTTGTAAATCTAGCCATATATTTTTGTATCCTTTCATTGTATTTGGATTTACTATAATATATGACTGTTTTTAAGAAAGTTGACGGATTCTGTCACCGCATTTCTTGACTTTCCTCTTCCACCTCCGTATGATGGAATCACAAACATTCACTGGCGCTGCCCCAGAAAACATTGAGGATTCAACATGAAGAAAAAAGTATTTAACATCATCCAGATCGGTGACAAAAGTAACCGTCTGAGCCGGCTCTTTGATATTTTTATTGCTATCGTTATCTGTGCAAATATTCTGGTGACTTTTCTGCAAACCTTTGATGAGCTTGCTTTTTTATTTCCAGCATTTCACGTGATCGAGGTTATCACTATTCTGATCTTCTGTGTGGAATATATTCTGCGGATCTGGACTGCGGACTATCTATATCCTGATAAAAGCGAGTTCCGCTCCCGGTTGCGGTTTCTGATCTCCTTCGACGGCATTATCGACCTGCTGACAATTTTACCCTTTTTCTTCCTGTCCGGTATGGTCATCTTCCGGATGCTGCGGGTGGCGAGAATCTTCCATCTGTTCCGCCTGAATGCCCGATATGATTCTTTCAATGTTATCACTACGGTATTATATGAAAAACGCAATCAGATCATTTCCTCCGTGTTCATCGTACTGATCCTGATGCTCGCCAGCAGTCTGTGCATGTACAGTGTGGAGCATGATTCCCAGCCGGAAGTATTCCGCAACGCTTTCAGCGGCATCTGGTGGAGCATGTCAACGCTGCTCACCGTAGGCTACGGAGACATCTATCCCATCACCACGCTTGGCCGAATCATGGCAATCTGTATCGCCTATCTCGGTGTCGGTGCTGTGGCTATCCCCACCGGTATCATCAGTGCCGGTTTTGTGGAACAGTACCAGCGCAAAAGCAGTCTCTCTAATATTAAAGAAGCAGATATTCATGAGATTGCCGAGATCTTCGTAGATAAACGCTTTGCGGGCAAATCCGTGGAAGAAATGGAAGAGGCAGAACAGGTCACGATCTTCCTCATTCTGCGGGAGGATCTGTCCATTCTGCCTCAAAAAGATACAATATTAAAGTTAAATGACATCATTGTCATTCGTGGGGAGCACTCCTAATTTGCCCCTGTCGCTGCAGTTTCCGTTTCCACAGTCTCCACAGATTCCGTGGTTTCTGTCTCTGCAGTTTCTGTTTCTGCAGTCTCCGTCGCTTCGGTAGTTTCCTCCACCAGATCGTCCAGTGTATAGTTGAATCCGGTCACCACGTTGGTGGTCACGGCATACACTTTCATTTCAGAGGGAAATGCGATGTAATACTGACTGGTCATGGAATTCAGATTACCGACATTAATGATCACGCTGCGATCTGCAGTCTCGTACTGAATGGTACGCTCCGGATCTGCCAGTCCGTACTGCGACATATCCGTCACATTTTCAATCACCTGATCTGCCTTTAACGGTGCCACCTTCAGGATCATAGCCTTGATCCGATCCTGGTTCAGATTCAGGGAATGATCGTCCGCATAGTACCATGTTTCATCCTCTTTTTCAAAGGCATAGGTCTCTCCCTCATATACATAGCGGAAGCTGGTAATATCATCGGAGTTTACATCCAGCACCGTCTCCTGTGTATCCTCGGTGATGGAAGTCGCAGACGATGCATTTTTATTATACTGGCGGATGCCCAGGAATGCTGCCGCCAGCACCACCAGTGCCAGCAGCATTCCGATCATCTGTCTTTGTTTCTTTTTCATATCTATAAACTCACGCCTTTCGGTACCTGCAAACTTTGAGCCGCAGGCACAAATTTGCGTGTGAAAAATTTATTTTTCACACTCTTATCTCTTCCGTCTGCGGAACCAGATCACGAATCCAGCGATCATACAGCCGATAGGCAGTATCACAGTAACCAGCAGCCCCAACAACAGAATCTGTGCGGAATCCACTACCAGATTAGAGACCTCATAACTTTTTACCGGAATAGATACCGAGGTCTCATGATCTGCCATTCCACTGAAAGTATTGGTGAACAGGGTCAGGTTCGCACCGCTGACGACAGAATTTGCATCATCCGTGAACAGCTGCTCGCAACCGTACACGACCAGTGTCGCATCCCCATCATCCAAAGTCTTTACTGCCTCAACACCTAATGCGAAGGGACCATTCACATCATTTTCACCCTGTGAAAAATCCTGTGTATTGTTGACATCCTGTTTTGCAAAAGAGCTGTCGGAGGTGCTCAGGAATACATCATAGGTAATATCGCCGGTAGCTGTCTCGTCGGTACTTACTTCCTCTGGGACGATGATGCCCTGAGAATACGGCAGGAACAGATATTTTCCGTAAGTGCCGGAGGTATAACTGTCAGAGCTCTGTGTCGGCAGGATATAATACGGACTTCTGTAGTAGCCGTTGGAATCATTCTCCACTACCAGTCCTTTGGCAATGCTCAGATTCATGTAGCTTAAGATAGCATCTATATTGGGTGTCTCCTCATCGGTATAACCGGTTACCAGGATAACTTTTCCACCGTTGTTGAGATAGTCGATCACCTTATCCTTATCATCGGATGAAAAATCGCTGGTGGCACCGTTAATGAACAGACAGGCCGCATCGTCGGGGATAGCATCCAGATCCATCAGATTCACGGTCTCATAATCCACATTTTCCTTGTTCAGTGCGGATGTAAAAGTGTTGCTTAAACTCAGTTCATTATGTCCTGTTGTCATATATACCTTGGGCATATCATCATTTAACACATAATCCAGCGCACTGGTGATCTGTCCTTCGCCATCATAACCGGTAGTCGTGGTGTTATAACTGTAGGTCGAATAGTCAAAATCATAGGAAGACTCATAGACATCGTTATAATCAATGACCTTGCTGCGCTTGTCGCTGACCACGATCAGGCTGTTCGTGCTGATGTTGCCGGTGGTGTACTGGGTATAGAACATCGGGTTAACGGTGGGATCCACATATTCCACGGTGATATGATCCGACAGATCATCGTATCTCTGCAAAGTCTGCCCCAATGTGGTATCCTGATTGTCCTGATTTACCAACACATAGATTGTCACATCATCCTGCATATTTTTCACATAGTCAACGGTCTGATCTGTCAGGGAATAGAGCTTCTGGCTGGTCATGTCGATCGCTGTCCAGCTGGAAGGCATCTCGCCCATGATAATATTAACAACTACTACCAGCGCTACCGCTACGGCGATCATACCGGTACTGTAAGCACTGAAGCTTAAGTTCTTCACGGACATGCTGTAACGACGTTTCTGAATGGACTGTACTGTCAGGAACAGAACCAGTGCCGTAACAGATACATAATATACGATAGAAGATACATCCAGCGTGCCGTTCAACAGGTTGGAAAACGGTGTGTAAAGGTCAAAGCAACGCAACAGCCTTGTCAACAGATTGCCGGTACTGGAAATAATGGAGCAGATGGAATCCATCATATATCCCAGGAACAATACTAAAAAAGTAAGTACTGCTGCGATGACCTGGCTCTCTGTCACGGAAGACAGGAACAGACCGATGGCAATGGCGGTCATCCCGAAGAGGAAATATGCCAGGATCGACAGATAGGCCTCTCCCATGGGAACACTGCCGTACTGCGCCATGATCAGCGGGTAAAAGCAGATAATCGCTACGGGGATGGCAAATATAGTTAACAGCGCCAGGAATTTCCCCATAACGATGCCGCCTACGGACACCGGTGCCGTCAGGATCAGCTGATCCGTCTTGCTCCGCTTTTCCTCCGCCAGAATACGCATGGTCAGGATCGGCACGGTGAGCATGAATAGAAAGGTAACGCTGGATACCACATACGCAAAATAAGGATATCCGTTCATCAGGTTATAAACACTGAAATACAGTCCCAGGAAAAACAGGGTGACTGCAATAAATAAAAATCCGATAAAGGAACGGAAATAGGATTTCAATTCTCTCTTATAAATGGCCAGCATATTATTCCGCCTCCTTTGTAGTTACAGTTTCTTCGGCTTCCGGCTTTTTTCTTTTTGAGAATAGTTTGTGCTTCTCCGGCTGTGTGGGTGCTACATCCTCGGTCAGTTCCAGGAAGATGTCTTCCAGAGACTTCTCCGCATGGGTCATCTCTAAAATAGGCAATTTTGCTTCTGCCAATGCATAGAATACCTGCTCTCTGATATCTGCATTCTCTTTGGAGATCACTTTCAGCTTTGCAACATTTTTGGATGCCTCTGTGTTCTCTTCGATCCGGTCGATCTGTGAGATCTCCTGCAATGCACTCTTCACCGCAGCGGCGCTTCCCTTTACTTCCAGGTCCAGTTCCATGGAACCGCTCATCAGCTTCTGCAGATTCTCCGGGGAATCGCTGGCGACCAGTTTGCCGTGGGCTATGATCATAATATGGTCGCAGACCGCACTGACTTCCGACAGGATATGGGAGCTGAGGATCACGGTGTGATCCTCGCCAAGCTTGCGGATCAGATCACGGATCTCGATGATCTGTTTCGGATCCAGGCCTACGGTAGGCTCATCCAGAATGATGACCTCCGGGTAGCCAAGGATCGCCTGTGCCAGTCCGACTCTCTGCCTGTAACCTTTGGACAGGTTCTTGATCAGACGCTGCTGCATATCCGTGATCTGCGTCATCTCCATAACCTCACTGATCTGCTGTTCCCGTTCCTTTTTCGGAACTTTTTTCAGCTCTGCCACGAATTCCAGATACTCCCTCACAGTCATGTCAACATACAGAGGCGGAAGCTCCGGCAGATAACCGATGGCACGCTTTGCCTCCTCCGGATCCTTCTGCACATCCTTGCCGTCAATGGTCACCGTGCCCTCCGTGGCTGCCAGGTAACCCGTGATGATGTTCATGGTCGTGGATTTACCTGCGCCGTTAGGACCAAGAAAGCCGTAAATCTGTCCCTTTTCCACACGAAAAGAGAGATGGTCTACGGCAATATGGTCACCATATTTTTTTGTAAGATTGCTTACTTCTATCATATTTGCCTCCCTGATATGGTGTGATCCCCCACCTGATATCTATGATGATATCCCCGAATTGCTTCGCAGCAAGCTGCTCTCGCAATCCGAAAAACATTCGGAATCCGCTGATTTGTTACACAAATCGCTACTTCCTCATGTTTTACGGGTGTAAAATTCAACCGCTTTATCATGCAAGCATGAACAGCGGTTAACCTTTACACCCTTGTATCAGTATATGTCTCAAATGTCATGAAAAGGTGAAACATTTGTGAAAAATCTGTGAAGCCCCAACTCTTAAAGCTTCGTCACGGTCAGCGAAATGCTTAAATTTCCTGCCTCCGCCGCCAGATGCAGCGGCAGCTTCGCCACAGGAATATCTTCAAAAATGAATTCCGGATCACCGGATGCGGCCGACTGGAATAAGAAAAGTACCCCCTCCACATAGAGCACCACTTTTTTCTGATTGCTGTAAATTGTCAGGGAGACCAGTCCGTTCTTCTGACGATGCAGAGTGGAAAGTGCCGGATAGAGCACCGGTTCGCTGCTCCACTTCGCCTGATAATAGTAATACCGCTCCGTCAGCGTTCTGCCATTCGCCGAAAGAAGTCCATCTTCTGCCGTTTCTCCGGATAATCCACGATATACCGGAAGATTTTCCGGTCTTATCCACAGGTCCCCAGTGAGAAATCCACGCTTTCTGCACAGGCTGTAAAACGTTCTCACTTCGGAGCAGTTCACCCCCTCTGCCCCGGTCCCGGTTCCTTCCAGCCGGATCACATTTACCCCCATCCGGACCAGCCGTTCCAGATCTCTTCGTACCTGCTCCACCCTCATCCCGGCATCACTGATCTGCGGGGGAAGCCGGTAGACTACTTCATGTGGCAGAAACTCTTTTTCATTGAGAAAGATTCCCTTTTTATCGATGACATGCACGTCATAAATTGCCAGTTCCTGCTGCCAGTACACTTCCACTGCCTCGGTTATATCCTCAGCATGATCTGATTCTTGCTCGTTCTTTGTACCCCCCATATTTTCTCCATACTCCACGGTTCCGAACCTTCCCTGCGCCTTCACTAGATAGACATAGGGACCCCGCATGCCGTCCCAGAGATGCGGCCGCAACAGCAACGCCGTCATGGAATCCGCTTCTTCTGATGAGTATTCCCCATGAAAAACAAGGCGTTCGCCCTCCGCACCTTCCCAGATCTCAATCTGTAAAGCGGACAGCAAACGCCCTATCTTTTCCGGCAGGGCAAATTCCAGATAAGCCTTGCCATTTTCCAGTTTTGTTGTAATTCCAAGATCGTCTCTCATCTGCATTTCTCTTTCCTGCCTTTCGCATTCTGTTACTAAGAGTTTTTGCAGATAACATTTTATTTATGCCGGAAATCCATCTTTCCCGCACACTATTATTACATGGGACAAGACCTGCGGCCGGGCACTTCCTCTCCGGATACATAACCTGCATGAAATTCCATGTTGATGTCCCGAAGCTCCTTCTTCCCGTCGATGTATGCCTGATACATTTCCGCCAGCCCTGAACTGCAGCCATCGCAGTTTGCTTCCATATATCCCAGTGACTCCGCCACAATCTGCTCCCTTTCTTCTCTTGTAGTATCCTTGATCAGATATCCTGCCATTTTCTCTTCCTCGCTTGTCTTTCTTTTACAGCCAATGTATCACAGCAATCTGCCGGGTGCAAGTTTTTCTCTGCATTTAGAGTAATCGAAAATCTACGACCGAAGAATTCTCTCATAGATCTGCAAATCCTCATTCTTAAACACATTAAAGATCACATTTTGACACTGCTGTCAGGAGTCTCCTCCAAATACTCCTGTACCGTCTGTACGGCAATCTGCGCCGCCTTGTCGTTCGGAAAGCAGAATACCCCAGTGGATATACAGCAGAACGCCACACTTTCCAGCCCATATGCCGATGCCAGTTCCAGACAGGACAAGTAACAGGACCGAAGCAATGCGCAATGTTTCTCCGTCAGCTTTCCCTGCACAATAGGCATCCTGTATCCTCAGAAATTCCTCACTGCATCGCCTGGGCGCCCGGATGTTCATCAGTCCCCGCAGAAGCTGTCTCTGTTCATCCTCCTGCATCGGAATTTCCATCGCTTCATATTCCGGCCGCTCCCGCAAAAGTGCCTGGATGAGGTATTGTCTTCGTTTTTCCTGTTCTCCCATTTTGCTTCTCCTATGCTCGTTTCTGCTCTTTTTACGCTCTCCTGTAATGAAATCATTATATCCCCCATCGCCGGGATCCGTAAAGCAGGCACAATAAAGTGCCCCGGTTACCCAAAAGTTACTATTGGGACAAACATATAAACCTGCAATTGAAATATTTTTACGTTTTTGTAACAATAGGAACAGGAACCTTCGTTATGACTCATAGAAAGGCCTGGGAACAACAAATGATATATCTGATGATGATCGACGCCGAAGAAGACAAACAAAAGTTTGCGATTCTCTATGAAACCTATCGGCACCTTATGATGAAAGTAGCTCTGAATGTGCTGAAGGATACTTTTCTTGCGGAAGATGCCGTACATGAGGTGTTTATAAAAATTGCGAAAAACATGGAAAAAATAGGGGAAATCGACACCACGGCGACGAAACGCTACCTGCTTACCATAACGAAAAATGCGACTATAGATATTTACCGGAAGCGAAACCATCAATTTCAACGGGAAATCTATGTGGATGAGCTGGAAGAATGTAATGTCCCGGTGACTTATGCGGAGACGAATGTGGATGACGGAATACTGGACATCCTTAGGCGCCTGCCCGTAAAATACCGGGATGTATTTCTCCTCAAATACTCCGGCAATATGGACAACGATGAAATCGCAAAAGTATTAAACATCACCGAAGGAACGATCCGGCAGCGATTATCCCGGGGAAAGATTATGATACAGGAAGCTTTGAATAAACGGGAGGAAAATAATGAGATCCATGGAAGTAACGGATGAATGGCTCTATCAGCATATGCCTGTGGTGGACAATGCCATGATAACAGCATTAGAAAATCAGGTTGATCGGGAATATGTATTTTCAAAACGTTTTGAACAAAAAATGCAAAAAGTGATCCGCCGGGAAGCCCATCCGGTGCTGACCGGTGCACAACAGCTCCTAAAACGCATTGCAATCTTTTTCACCGGTATCGTATGTGGCGGACTGGTTCTGACGTTAAGTGTGGATGCCTATCGGGATAAGTTTTTCATGACACTAAAGACCCTGCGCGAGGATGCTACGCAGTATAACTACTCTTCCGAGGAAAAAGATGCGGTACTCGCTCCTACGATACCGACCTGCATCCCGGAGGGCTATACAGAGACAGACCGAAGAGACAGTCCTCTTTTTTGTGAAATTTTCTATGAAAACAATGCCGGAGAACAGCTCATCTGGGAGCAAATGCTAATTTCCGCAAATAATGCCCTGACACTCGTATTAGACAATGAATACGATGCCGAAGAGGAACATGTCATCGGCGGTCACATTGCCACGGTATATACTTATGTGGATGGTTACGTCATGGCTTATTATGAAGCTGACAATTATGTATACGTGATCACCGCAGATCACATGACCGCCGAGGAAATGTTTCAGCTCATTGCCAGTATGGATATCTGATTGTATAATAAAATAAAAAGGAGGCAAGAACCATGATGCGAAATAAAAAATTAAGAACCGTTTTCTGCGGCATTCTGATTTTTCTGCTCGTATTTGCCTTATTTTGCCTTGGAGACTACGGGATCCGCTATTATCATACTCCCATCAAAAAGGATTATGACTATACCGGAACCGGAATGCTGGTCAGTCTGACGGAACCGGATACCTTCAAACAGGTATCGGTGGAGATCCACGGGAAAGCCTTACATTATCTCTGGGGGAATCAGGAAGACGCCATAGCGGGAAATGTCTGGATGAACGGAGAGAGGCTTTTCGTGGAAGGTGCGGATGACATGGGATTCTATGCACCTTTTATCTATGAAGAACCCTATTACTCCTGCCTGACCGAATCTGTAACAAATATCCCGGGAAATATGTTTCTTATCTCCCGGGATCTGAAAACCGTATTCTGCGGTGTACTTATGGACGGGAAAGAATTTCTGCTGATAATACCGGCAGAAAATAAATCGGATGCCGACCGTACCCTGAAATCCGGTCTGGAACAGTCCCAGCCTCTTTCCCGTTGGCTGAGTGACTATCCCTTATTCCTGTAACTGCCCATCCACAATGCGCACGATACGTTTCGCTGACTGTGCAACACCCAGGTCGTGGGTGATCATGACGATGGTGTTGCCCATATTGTTCAGTTCCCGGAACAGCTTCAGTACTTCCTTGCCGCTGGTCTGATCCAGAGCACCGGTAGGCTCATCCGCCAGAAGGATCGCCGGCTGTCCCACCAGTGCTCTGGCAATGGATACTCTCTGCTTCTGTCCGCCGGACAATTCGTTGGGCTTATGTCCGATACGATGATCCAGCCCCAGCAGTTTGATAGTATTTTTACACTTTTCCTCTGCTTCCTCATGGGTCACGCCACGCATCAGCAGGGGCATGATAATATTCTGCATGACATTATAGGTCGGGATCAGCTGATAATTCTGGAAAATGAACCCGATCTTTTGGTTGCGCACCATGGTCAGATCATCCTCTTTGGTCTCATGGATTGCCATGCCATCCAGATAATATTCCCCACTGTCCATCACGTCCATACAGCCGATCATATTCATTAACGTAGTCTTACCGGAACCGGAAGGGCCTAAGATTGCCACGTATTCTCCCTTATTTACCTGAAAATTGATGTCCTTCAGGATCGGCAGACGCTCCTCTCCCAGCATATAGCCTTTATTTATATTTTTCATGGTGATCATTGCGTTTTCCATCATAATCCTTACACCTTTCGCACTACTCCTGATTTAAAGCTTCTACGGGGATCAGTCTCGATGCCTTATATGCCGGATAGAAGCCGAAGATACTTCCGGTGAGGACACCAAACAACAGCGACAATACTGCACCCTGTACCGACAGGGACACTCTCACGTTGAACAGCTGCACGAATGGCGTAATTCCAAGAGCCACCAGCACCCCCAGTACGGCCCCTACCAGACTGGTAAAGCTTGCTTCCAATAAAAACTCCAACAGGATATCCTTTCGGGAGCAGCCCAGTGCTTTCAGAATACCGATCTCGTTGGTACGCTCCTTGATGGATACAAACAATACATTCATAATGCCGATACCGCCGACGATAAATACGATCACCGCCATGGAGATTAACAGTAATGTCAGTGTCTCGTTGGAAGCGGAGGCTGCTTCCATCTTGCTTCCGGCATCGCTGATGGTAAATGTGGTGTTGGGATAGCTTTCTTTTAAGGTACTCTCCACATCCGTCATTACGGTATCCACCTGATTCACATCCTCCGCGATGACCGTGATGGTTGGACTGATACTCGTACCGGTAATGTATTTGATGCCGGTTTCGTAAGGTACATAGATCGCCGTATCCGGGCTGATGCCGGATGCCACAGTTCCCATCTCGGATAGTACCCCTGACACTATATAGGGGCGGCCATCAATATAGACTATACCGTCATAAGCATCGTAGGCGCTGCCAAAAATTTCCTTTGCCACGGTGGCACCCAGTACGCACACCTTTTCCTTGCTCTCGTTGTTTTCTTCTGTGAGGAAATCCCCGATGGCCATTTCCAGATTACTGATGGCAGCATAATTGTCCTCCACACCGGCAATGGTGTAATAGGAAGCAGAGGTCATATCGCCTCCCTCCACCGATGCTGTAGTGGAATAAGAGATCGTAGTTGCAGAGATTCCCGATACAAAAGTCGCCAGATCATCACCGTCTTCACTGGTCAATGTCACGGCTTCGCTCTCTTCCTCCTGTCCGAATCCGAAAAATCCGCCGAAATCCATTCCCCCGCCGGGACCACCGGACATACCGCCGCCGGAACCTCCGCCCATATTTGTGACGGTAACGCTTCCTCCACCGCCCGGCATTTCAAAGCTAAAACCACCGCTGTCACTGCTTTCGCAGGAAATATCAATGGCTCCGGCATTCAGGTTCTTGAACTGCTCCGCCACTTCTTCTTTTCCACCGGTACCTATCGCCAGCACCAGCATTATGGTGGCGGATCCCACAACGATACCGATGGAAGTCAGGATCACTTTGAATTTATTCTGTGACAGGTTCAGCCACACCAGACGCAATATTTCGGATAATCTCATATTCTACTTCTTCCCTTCCATTGACCTTACTTTCCCACAGGTCTCCGCTCTACTTCGTAATGCTGCTTTCGATCAATACGGTATCTCCTTCTGCAATATCTCCGGAGATCTCCACGTTAGAACCATCTGACAGTCCTGTCGTTATTTCTTTTTTCACAATACTGCCATCTGCAGTCTTCACTTTTACATAAGTCTTGTCATCCTCTGTGATAATGGCTCTGCGTGAGACATACAGCACTTCTTCCGTTTGTTCCGTAACGAAAGTCACATCTCCTGTCATGCCCTGGAACAGTCCTGAAACATCCCCTTCTAATGTGACAGTTACGTCATAAGTTATGTTTCCACTGGAATCCGATGTCGCATCGCCGATAGCCGTCACCTTTGCCGTAAAGGTATCTTCCGGATATGCCGTCAATGCAATATTCGCCGCAGATCCCAGAGAGATATCCGTCATGTCATCTTCATCCACTGTTACCGTCATGGTCACTTCGTCCATATCGTATAAGGTAACCAGAGAGGTTCCGGTACTGATCTTGTCTCCGGCCTCCAGCTCCACGCCGGTGATGACACCGTTGTATCTTGCACATACTGCATTACCATCGATATAAGTGCTGAACTCATTCCATTTTTCCAGTGTCTCATTATAGGTTTCCTGCTGATCGGACAATTCCTGCGCAAGATACCCCAGTGCAATGTCATAGGTCTCCTGTGCGGTATTGTAAGCCAGCGTCCGCAGTTTTTGGGTCTCAGCTGCGGTCAGCTTCCCCTGCTCCAGTTCCCGTTTTGCTTTATTATAAGCGGTCTCGGCTGTGGTTACATTTTCCTCCGCCTGCTCTACTCTCTGTTCCAGCTCTTCCTTCTGCTGCTCCAGGGAATCTGCCGTGGACTGTGCCTGCTCCGTCAGCTGCGCATAATAGACATATCCGTAAGTATCATCTGCTGCGTCCGTACTGTTCAGGCTGTATTTACAGTTCGATAATACCTGTGCCGCATCCTCATAGGCTGCCGTTACTTCCTCCAGCTGTGCCCGGTAATCTTCCAGGCTGCTCTTCGCCTGCTCCAGCGTGCTCTCCGCAGAATCTACCGTATTCTGAAGCTCCTGCAATGTAGTACTGTACTCGGTATCAATATAACTGCCGTAAGCAGTGCTGCTGTCATAAGTGTATTTTGCCTGTTGTTTTGACAGGGTCTGGTCGGCTTCCACCGCCTCCAGATCCGCTTTTGCTTTCTCTACGTTAGACTGCAGTTCGTCTTCCAGGTCGGAGACACTGTCTTCTTCTAGCAGGTACAGGGGATCTCCCTCGGACACCTGCTGCCCCACGGAGACCACTACCTCTGCCACGGTCAGGGTAGAATCGTCACCATTGCTGCCGGAGCTGCTGCCGCCCATATTGAAGATCTGACCAAACATGTCTAAGCCTCCCTGAGCTCCGCCGCCGGAAGCACTCATGCCGCCAAATCCACCGGATCCAGAGTTGCTGCCGGCAGTACTACCGGAGGAGCCGCCGGAGGAACTGCTGCCGGAAGTATCCGTTCTCTGCAGGGCACTCATATCCAGATCAAAGGTCTGATCCACCGTACCGATGTCCACGGAGCCGGTCTCCGTCACACCTTTGACCAGTGTCCCGTATTTTACGGTGGTCTCTTTATAGATGACTTCCGTATCGGAACCACCGGAGAGACCAATGGCACCAGCCACTACAGCGATCACACAGACACCACAGACACCTGTGGTGAGCTTGCGTCTTTTCGACCAGCTTTTCCATGATCCGATCCAGCTCATCCGATTTTTTATAGTTTCCTTGATCTTTTTCCCATTTTCATTCTGCTTCATAACTGTTCCCAATCATTCCTGTCTGTTTCTCAACATTTGTTCCATCCGCCTGATTTATTGTCCTCCGGGACCGCCCGGCATTCCGCCGCCGAAGCTGTCGGAATTACTACCCCCAGGACCACCCTGCGGCATTGCTCCTCCAGAAGGCATCTGCATATCCTCTGGCATAAGGGATTCATCGAATTCCTGAAGCTCCATATCACTGCCGGTTGTGGTATCAGCACTGCTGCCGGAATCCTCCTGCGTGCTCTTTACCTCTGCCTCAGAGCTGACCTTACTTGCCAGGTAAATAGTATCGCCCTCTTCCAGTCCTGACAGGATCTCAATGTCCACACCGTTGGTAATACCGGTCTCTACCTCCGCCAGTTCCTTACCTCCCAGTGCTGTCTTTCGATATACATAAGTTTTGCCGTTTTCTTCGACAATGGCCTTACGGGACACATAAAGAATATCCTCTTTTTCTTCCGTTACAAAAATGACATCTGCGGTCATTCCCCCATACAGCTTCTCCAATGCGCCTTCTACGCTGATCTCCACAGTGTAGCTTACGGTATTACTATAATCGGAAGTAGCCGTGGTATTGATGGAGAGAATGCTTCCGGTATAGGAATCCTCCGGGTATGCCGTAAAGGTGATATCTACCGCATCTCCTACCTGCAGGTCCACGATATCCTCCTGGGTCACATCCACGGAGATTCTCATGTCATCCGACGTTGCATAGGAAAACAGAGCTCCTGTCGTCGTCAGACGGTCTCCCGCTTCGTAGCTGACCTCTGTGATCACACCATCTTCTGTGGCATAGAGAATACCATCACTTCCGACGAAATCTTCAAAGGCCTGTAACTGTTCTTCCCGTTTTTCTTTCGTCTCTTCCGCTTCGTGTAAGGTCTCCTTCAGATCTTCCACGGTAGCATTGTAGGTAGTCTGGGCGTTCTGCCCGATGATCACCGCTTCCTGATAGGTCTCTTCTGTATCCAGCTTGTCGATTTTCTGTTTTGCCTGTGCTGCCGCCAGCTGGTTGGTAAGTTCAGTGATGGCATTTTCATTATCTGTTACCGCAGTTTCTGCCTGTGTCAATGCTGATTTTGCCTGTAGATATTTTGTTCGTGCGCTGAGATAACCGTTCTGGATCGTCATGAAATTCACTGTATTATCGGTTCCGACACCTTCATAGCCTTCCTTTGCCGCTTCGTAGGTCTCCAACGCATCCTGATAATCTTCCTGTGCTTGCGTCAGTTTCTCCTGCAAAGATGCGGTATTCGCCTGCTTCTGCTCCAGCTGCACCTGCAGAGATGCCACATTGTCCGTCACGCTCGTACCGGAAGTATTGCGGATGGATGCCGCATAGGAAGCACTGATCTTCTGCGTATCATAATCAGTCTGGGCTTCCAGCAGGGACAATTCATAAGTACTCTCTGCCCTGTCTCTTATACACATCTCCGCGCCCACGAGACTCCTGAGCATCTCGTATGC
>ERZ1026943.633-NODE-633-length-17373-cov-9.113524_pt1 | contig 17373 bp, 18 predicted proteins | sample MGYA00519461_ERZ1026943 | MGnify/ENA primary metagenome ERZ1026943 (study PRJEB26926, sample SAMN06164617) | human gut metagenome | biome: ENVO:00009003; feature: ENVO:2100002; material: ENVO:00002003 | host: Homo sapiens | place: USA | collected 2012 ...
ATGCCGGTGGTGGGGGTCGAACCCACACGTGTTATTAGCACAAGGGATTTTGAGTCCCCCTCGTCTGCCATTCCGACACACCGGCGCATCAGTTTGAACGTCTTTTATTATACCGGATTCCCTGGGCAAAATCAAGAGAAAGTTTGCGTCTTTTTTCAGATCGTCCCGCATGGCGTAAAATACATGACTCCGGTTCTTGCCCGGCGGCACCGGCTGTGCTACACTAAGGTCAGATCAAAACGTAAATGATACCCACAAGGAGGGAACCAGACTTTGAAACATCTGCATTCTTTTGCCCGCCGCGCGGCGGCTTTTCTGCTGGCGGCGGTGCTGTGCGTCTGCATCCCGGCGGCAGCGGCTTCGGCTGCCACCACCATCGGCGGGGCCGATACCACCCTGATCCCTGCAGAGGACGAAAACTGTCTCAGCTGGCTGTTTGGCTCCAAGGATAAGATCACCATGCCCTACCTGAACATCAAGGGGCAGGGGCTCAAGCGCAATGTTACGCTGGATCTTGAGGACTGTCTGGTGGGCATCACCTATACCGAGCTTGGCTCCATTGGCAGCTTTGTCAGCGCCAGTGCCGCGCAGCAGGCGTGGAAGGCGCAGGCGGTGGCGGTGCACTCCTATCTGGAATACCACAAGCAGTACGGCTCGTCCACCAATGCGCTGATCTATACCCCGGTCGATCAGATCCCGGCCTCTGCCCGCAATGCCATCCGCAAGGCGGTGCAGGCGGTCAAGGATGAGGTGCTGGTGTACAACGGCAGCGTGTGCGATGCGGTATGGTCGGCCAGTGCGGGCTACAACACCCAGACCGGTGTGTACGGTACCTGCGCCAGTCTGGACGCATGGGGCACGGATGTGCCTTACCTCCAAAGCGTGGAAAGCCCCTACGAGGAGCAGTACCACAAGCTGCTGCGCCGGGTGATCGGCAAGGACTACACCTATATAGAATACAACGACAGCCGCACCGGCGAGCCCTACCAGAGCGCTGACACCACCCACAAGGATCTGGGCGGCTTTGTGCAGTACAACACGCTGGTGTCCAACGGACGCAGCTACCGGTATATCAACCAGTTCGTTTCCTCCCGCTACTGCTTCGATTTCGGCACCGATGCCAGCGGCACCCCCTGCATGACCTACTACGGCTATGGTCATGGCGTGGGCATGAGCCAGTGCGGCGCAGTGGGCTACGCCGCCGAGGAGGGCATGAACTACAAGCAGATCCTGCAGCATTACTACACCGGGGCGAAGATCCGTACCAGCACTACCCGCAGCGGCGGACTGTTCGGCTGGCTGGCTGGATTGTTCCGCTGAGCATGTTTCACTGAAATTTTGGAAAAACCTTCTCAAACGCCGCAAGATTTGGTATACTATATCCGTTTGTGAAAAATGAACGGGAAACATAACTGCGTGGAAAAGCGCACGGATTGGAGTATCAGCATGGAGTTGGATCAGGAAAAGCAGAATCAGGAGGCCGCCGAGCGCTGCCGTGCACTGGCACAGCGCGTTGTGCGGGAGCTGGCTCCCCGCAGCGTACAGGTGCTGGAGGACAGCGGGCTGCTGGAAAAAGCTTTTTGTAAAATGAATACTGCGGTGGTGCAAAGCGCCCCGGAGCTGCTGGTGGTGGCAGACCCCCAGTGGGTCACCCTGCCCGCCGTACAGGCGGAAAAAGTGCTGCTGGTGTGCGCAGAGTACGCCGGCATGGCAGACTGCGCAAAGCAGCTTGCCGCGCAGGGCTTCTGCCGGGAGCTTGCGTGGAAGGACCGCGGCAAGGAGCAGCTGACCGCGCTGTTCTGCCGCATGGCTGCTCCGGAGCTGCCGGAACTTGAAGATGGCTACGAGCAGCAGCTGGACGTTCTGCGGGAGCGCACCCTGCTGGCCGAGCGCACCGCCGCCCAGCAGACTGCCCAGCTGGAGCGGCTGCGCAGCGACCTTTCCCTGAGCCGCAGCCACGAGCAGGAATTGGAAAAGACCCTGAACAGCGTGGTCAACTCCACCTTCTGGAAGGCCAGCTGGCCGCTGCGGTATCTGGTAAGCAAGTGCCGCCAGCTGTGGCGCACCTTCCCGCTGTTCGTCTTTTTTGCCACCCTGCGCCGGGTGGGCTTTGCGGGCGTAATGGCACAGGCCAAGGCCAAAAAAGAGTACAAAAAGCTGTTTCCGGGCAAGGCGATGCCCGCCGACCGCTTTGCGGACGTGGAGCTGCTGGTAAAACAGGCCGCAGACCAGCCCGCTGCACCCCTGATCAGCATCGTGGTGCCGCTGTACAACACCCCCCATGATTTTCTGGTGGAGCTGCTGGACTCGGTGCAGAACCAGACCTACCGCAACTGGGAGCTGTGCATGGTGGATGCCGGACAGGACGCGGACGTGGGAGCCCTCGTGCAGGAGCGTGCCCGCACCGACAGCCGTATCCGCTACCGGAAACTGGACAGCAACGAGGGCATTGCGGGCAACACCAATCAGGGTTTTGCCCTTGCCACCGGTGACTATATCGCCCTGCTGGACCATGACGACATTTTGCACCCCTGCGCACTGTGGTATGTGGCGGAAGCCATTGCAAAGCAGGGTGCGGACTTTGTGTACACCGACGAAGTGACCTTTGAAGGGGACATCGACCATCTGACGGTCTACCACTTCAAGCCGGATTATATGCTGGATAACCTGCGCTCCAACAACTATATCTGCCACCTGAGCGTATTCAGCGCGGCGCTGCTGGCAAAGGTGGGCGGCGACGAGCGGGCAGAGTTCAACGGCAGTCAGGATTACGACCTCTACCTGCGCCTGACCGAGCAGGCGGAAAAGATCGTGCACATCCCGCACCTGCTCTACTACTGGCGTTCCAGCCCTGCCAGCGTGGCCAGCAATATCTCTGCCAAGACCTACTGTCTGGAAGCGGCCATGAAGGCGCTGCGTGCCCACTACGACCGCATGGGCGTGCCGGTGGATGCGGTGACCATGGTGCCCAACACCCCGGGCTTCTACAAGACCGACTACACCATCACAAAGCCCGGGCGGGTCAGCGTGCTGATCCCCAGCTGCGACCATTCGGGCGATTTACGGGTGTGCGTGGAGTCCATCTACCGCAAGACCACCTACCCGGATTTTGAGATCATCATCATTGAGAACAACAGCAAGGAGCCTGCCACCTTCCGCTGCTACGAGCAGCTGCAAAAGGAGCACCCGGACACCCTGCATGTGCTCACATGGCAGGGCACCGGCTTCAATTACAGCGCCCTGAACAACTTTGGCGCGCGCGCCGCTACCGGCGAGTATCTGCTGCTGCTCAACAACGATACCGAGGTCATCTCTCCCCGCTGGATGGAGGAGATGGTCATGTACGCCCAGCAGGACCGCGTGGGCTGCGTGGGCGCAAAGCTGCTCTACCCGGACAATACCATCCAGCACGCGGGCATCGGTTTCGGCTTCCTGACGCTGGCGGCGCATATGCACAAGAACTTCCCTGTGGGACACCCCGGCTATATGGGACGGCTGGTCTATGCACAGGATGTGTACGCCGTGACCGCCGCCTGCCTGATGGTGCGCAAGGACGTGTACGAGCAGGTGAACGGGCTGGACGAGAGCTTTGCCGTGGCCTTCAACGATGTGGACTTCTGCGTCCGCGTGCGGGAGGCGGGCTACACCAACGTGTTCACCCCCTTTGCCCAGCTGTACCACTACGAGAGCAAGAGCCGCGGGCTGGACGAAAGCCCTGCCAAGCGCAAGCGCTTTGCCTCTGAGGTGGAGCGCTTCCAGAAGCGGTGGGCAAAGCAGCTGGCTGCGGGCGACCCCTGCATGAACCCCAACTTTGACCTGATGAAGGAGGACTTCAGCTTTGACATCAAGCCGCTGGAGTGAGCCTTTGACCCAAACCGAACCGAAAGGGGGAACGCAGATGGAGCTTTCGGCCTGTATCGTGGTGTATAACGGCGCGGAGGAGGCTATCAAGGCCGCCCAGACCGTGCTGGACTGCACCCGCCGCTACCCGCTCACCTTATATCTGGTGGATAACGCCAGCCCGGACGGCAGCGGCCAGCAGCTGACCGCCGCCGCCAAGGACGGCACCCTGCGCACCGTCCCCGGGCAGACAGTGCAGGTGCTCTGCCGACTGGAGAACGGCGGCTTCGGCACCGGGCACAACACGGTGCTCTCGCTGCTGCACAGCCGGGTGCATTTTATCCTGAACCCGGATATCCAGCTGACGGCAGACACCCTGAGCGACCTTGCGGACTGGATGGCGGCGCACCCCGGCGTGGTGATGACCCGCCCGGGGCTGACCTTCCCGGACGGCAAGCCCCAGCAGCTGCCGCTGCGCCGGTGCAACGTGCGCGCCATGGTCTACCGTCAGCTGCCCTGCCTGCGCTTCTGGGCAAAGTGCAACGACCGCTACCTGATGGCAGACAAAGACCTGACAAAGCCCACCGAGATCGAGTTCTGCACCGGCAGCTTTTCGGCGGTGGACACTGCCGCTTTCAAGGCCGTGGGCGGCTTTGACGAGGGGTACTTCATGTATGTGGAGGACGCCGACCTGACCCAGAAGATGCGCACCCGGGGCAAGGCGTATCTGGTGCCCCAGTACACCGCCATCCACGCATGGCACCGCGCGGCGCACCGCAGCCTGAAACCTTTTTTGTGGCAGCTGCGCAGCCTGCTGCGCTACTTTTCCAAGTGGGGCTTTGCGTGGTGAGCGGAGAAAAAAATATTGTTTTTGATTCGCAGAAAGCGGTGTGCCGACGGCACACCGCTTTCTGTCGTTTCCGCCTCTTGCATTTTGCGTGCTTTCATAGTAAAATAAAGTGTACTGCCATCGTCTTTTGCAAAAATGCGGCCTTGGCAGACCCAAAATCGTTTACAGCGGACGCAGCTCCGCTTTGAATTAAGCTGCACATCTTTTTATAAGAAAAAAGGAGTGCACAAGTATGAAAGGCATTATTCTCGCCGGCGGTGCCGGCACACGGCTCTATCCCCTGACCATGGTCACCAGCAAGCAGCTGCTGCCGGTCTACGACAAGCCCATGATCTACTATCCGCTGTCCACCCTTATGCTGGCGGGCATTCAGGATATCCTGATCATCTCTACCCCTACCGATACGCCCCGCTTTGAGGCGCTGCTGGGCGATGGCAGCCAGTACGGCATCCATCTGCAGTATAAGGTGCAGCCCTCTCCGGACGGTCTGGCACAGGCCTTTATTCTGGGCGAAGAGTTCATTGGCGACGACTGCTGCGCCATGATCTTAGGCGATAACATTTTCTACGGCAACGGCTTCTCCAAGCTGCTCAAGAGCGCCGTGGCCAACGCAGAGAACAAGGGCCGCTGCACCGTGTTCGGCTACTATGTGCAGGACCCCGAGCGCTTTGGCATCGTGGAGTTCGACAAGGACGGCAAGGTGCTCAGCGTGGAGGAAAAGCCCCAGCATCCCAAGTCCAACTACGCCATCACCGGCCTGTACTTCTACAACAAGGAAGTGGTGCAGATGGCAAAGCAGGTAAAGCCCTCTGCCCGCGGCGAGCTGGAGATCACCACCCTGAACGATATGTACCTGAAGCAGGACGAGCTGGATGTGCAGCTGCTGGGCCGCGGCTTTGCATGGCTGGACACCGGCACGATGGAGAGCCTTGTGGAGGCTGCCGACTTTGTGCACATGATCGAGAAGCGTCAGGGCATCAAGATCAGCGCACCGGAGGAGATCGCCTTCAAGTACGGCTGGATCGACCGCGACACCTTGCTGGAAAGCGCCGAGCGCTACGGCAAGAGCCCCTACGGCCAGCATCTGAAGAACGTGGCCGACGGCAAGCTGCGCTACTAAGCATAAGGAAAGGCACATTGGTATGAAAATCATTGTCACAGGCTGCAAGGGGCAGCTGGGCACAGAGCTGCTCAAGCAGCTGCAGGAGGGCCGCAGCGAGCTGGGCCCCATCCCCGAAAAGCTGCTCAACGCTACGGTGATCCCGGTGGATCTGCCGGAGCTGGATATCTCCAATTACAGGATGGTGGATGAGTTCGTGCGGCGCAACCGCCCGGATATCATCATCAACTGCGCCGCCTACACCAACGTGGACGGGTGCGAGGTGCACCACGACGATGCCTTTAAGGCAAACGCCCTTGGCCCCCGCAATCTGGCACAGGCTGCCGAAAAGACCGGCGCACGGCTGGTGCACGTTTCCACCGACTATGTGTTCTCCGGCCGGGAGAACGGCGGCATCCCGCAGGATGAAGCCACCCTGCCCGGGCCCATCAGCGCCTACGGCTCTACCAAGCTCATGGGCGAAAAGTATGTGGAGCGGTTCTGCCACCGCCACTTCATCGTGCGCACCGCGTGGCTGTACAGCTACTACGGCAAAAACTTTGTCAAGACCATCGTGAACGCGGGCAAAAAGTTTGGCAAGCTGGAAGTGGTCAACGACCAGTGCGGCAACCCCACCAATGCGGTGGATCTGGCCCACGAGATCCTGCAGCTGTGCGTGACCCACGAGTACGGCCTGTACCACTGCACCGGCGAGGGCATCTGCTCCTGGTACGATTTTGCTGCCGAGATCATCCGCCTTTCCGGTGTGGACGCTACCGTTGCCCCCTGCACCAGCGAGGAGTACAAGGCAAAGCACCCGGACAGCGCCGACCGCCCCAAGTGGAGCGCACTGGACAACCGGATGCTGCGCTGCACCGTGGGCAACGATGTCCGCGACTGGAAGGACGCTCTGGCCTGCTTCTTCACCCACTGGGACGGCGAAAACGGCATGAAGGGCTGAAAAAACTGAAAATCCCCCCTGCGGAAGAACTGAGGATGTATCATGTTTGATGCGATTTTTGGCAGATCTGTCAAGATATTAAAGATCCTTGCAAAGGTGCAGTGCGTGCTGGCCTTTGTGCTTGCATCCATGCTGTGCGGCGCGGTTCATGAAATGCTGAAGCCCTTTAGTCGGTTTTCAGCCATCGTGCTGGGGCTGGTGGTCGCCGTGGTGTTCTGGGTGCTGCAGATGTTTCTTGCATGGGCGCTGTACGCCTTCGCGGAGCTGGTGGAGTACACCAAGGAGACCCACAAGGAACTCAGCAACATGAGCGAGGGTCTGGCACGGTACACCCAAGCCACCTATGAGGAGCTTCACAGCATGAACAAAGGGCTGGAGGCATACACCAAGGCCATGGGCAAGACCTTGAACAGCATGAACAAGAACCTCTACCTTGTGGCAAAGCACTGCTGCGCCGAGGAGGAACGCGCCCGCGCCGCAGCCCGCCCGCAGTCCGGGAACAACAACAAATAAATAAAGAGGATACTGACCTATGAAAACCTATCTGATCACCGGCTGCGCCGGTTTTATCGGTTCCAACTTTGTGCACTATATGCTCAAAAAATACCCGGAGATCCTGCTGGTCAATCTGGATAAGCTGACCTACGCGGGCAATCTGGAAAACCTGAAGGACGTGGAGGGCGACCCCCGTCATGTGTTCGTGCAGGGCGATATCTGCGACAAGGAGCTGGTGGAGAGCCTGTTTGCAAAGTACGATTTCGACTACGTCATCAACTTTGCCGCCGAGAGCCATGTGGACCGCTCCATCAAGAACCCCGAAATTTTTGTGCAGAGCAACGTGATGGGCACCGTCAACCTGCTGCAGCGCGCCAAGGAGGCATGGTACGACGCCGATGCCAAGACTTGGAAAGAGGGCAAGAAGTACCTGCAGGTGTCCACCGATGAGGTGTACGGCGCTCTGGGTGCGGACGGCTTCTTTATGGAGACCACGCCCCTGTGCCCCCACAGCCCCTACTCTTCCTCCAAGGCCAGCGCCGATATGTTCGTCATGGCCTTCCACGACACCTACGGTATGCCGGTGAACATCACCCGCTGCTCCAACAACTACGGCCCCTACCAGTTCCCGGAGAAGCTGATCCCCCTGATGATCAACAACGTCAAGCACCACAAGCAGCTGCCCGTCTACGGCGACGGTATGCAGATCCGCGACTGGCTGTATGTGGAGGATCACTGCAAGGCCATTGATATGGTGGCAAACGGCGGCAAGGTCGGCGAGGTGTACAACGTGGGCGGCCACAACGAGCGCCCCAATATCTTCATCGTCAAGACCATCATCAACCAGCTGCACGACCGTCTGCAGGACGAGGGCATCAGCGAGGAGCTGATCAAGCACGTCGCCGACCGTCTGGGTCACGACCGCCGCTACGGCATCGACCCCACCAAGATCAAGAACGATCTGGGCTGGTACCCCGAAACTCCCTTTGAGAAGGGCATCGTGCTGACCATTGACTGGTACCTGAACCATCAGGAGTGGATGGACCACGTCACCAGCGGCGACTACCAGAACTACTATCAGGATATGTACAAGAATAAGTAACAGCCTGTAAATTTAAACTCCCTCTGCATCTCACGGTGCAGGGGGAGTTTTTTGCTGTCATTCCCGTTACGACCCCTCCCCGTGAAAATGGAATAGCGGAGCGTCCGCAGACGCTCCGCTATTCCGAAATTATAAATATTCTTTCCGCTATTTATGCGCAGAGCGAACGCGGCGCGCATTCTAAATCGTCCTGCCTTGGGTGGTCTCCACCACAAAATCCGCGCTTTCGGCTATGCCGTATTGCGCAAAATAGCCCTCCTCCAGCGGCACCCACCGGGCGGCAAAATCCGCGTAGCGGGCGCCCTCCCGCGCCTGTAAGCGCCGGGTCTGCTCGGCCTTGGTGCAGGTCACGAACACCCGCAGCGTCTCGTAGGGGCGCAGCAGCGGGTGGTGGCTGTAACTGCCCTCTAAGATCACCAGCGGCTGTGCGGGCAGCTGTGCAGGGGGCAGATAAGCCCCTTCCCGGCAGCTGTACGCCCGGTAGGCTACGGGCTGCCCCGCGTAGGCAGGGCGCAGGGCTTCGTCCCGCAAGCGGGTAAGGTCCATGTTGGCGCAGGGAGTGTGCGCCCAGTCCGGGCTGCGCCGGGCGGGCGGCAGGTAGAAATCATCCGTGCGCAGCAGGGTGCAGCCGGGCAGCTGCGCCGCCAGCCTGTTGGCAAGGGTGGTCTTGCCGCTGCCGCAGCGGCCGTCCAGCGCCAGCACCAGTGGGCGGGTGGGCTGTTGCGCCAGCGCGGCGCTAAGCAGCGCAGACAGGGTGGACGCGGTGATGGGTGTGGGCATGGATTTGGCCTCCTTGCGGGGGTGCACCCCAAGGGGCAGACCCGATAATACCCCATTATATCATAACCGCCGCCGGAAGGGTAGCGCGAGTGTGGTTTGCCATAAATAACTTTTTTGCCGGAAAGGCTTGACACAGCCCGCTGCGTTGTGGTACACTACTGGCGTTAGAAATAACTAACCATGTGAGACCCCACCGGCAGTGCCCGCAGCCCGGGTGTGCTGCTTCTTTTTTGGGGTGATGGTTAGCTGCGTCTTACTTATAACCGCCCGGCATCCGGGGCACACTGACCCTGACACCGCCGCCAAAGGAGAACCGCCATGGAGCGTGATTTTGAGACCGTAATGATCGAACAATGTGCCCCGGTACTGGCGGGGCTGAAGCCTGCGGGGCTGTTCCGCTACGAAACGCGCGACCGTGCCGACCTTGCCCGGCGGGTGGCGGGCTGGAACGCCCAGCTGAACCCCAAGGGCTTGCAGGTGCGGGTGCTGCGGGGGTGCATCGCTACCCGGCAGTATCTGGTGTACGTCTACCGCGCCGCCAAGCTGCAAACGGTGCTGGCAGATGCCGCTGTGCGCGGCTTTTTAGCCCGGGAGGGCTACCGTCTGCCGGAGGATGCTGCGGACTGCAACGCGTTGCTGGACCAGCTCAGCCTGCGGCTGTGCTGCGCGGCGGAGGCGGCGGATTTCCCCCACGAGATCGGGGTATTTCTGGGCTATCCGCTGGAGGATGTGGTGGGGTTTATCCGCCACCGGGGCAAGTGCTTTACCTGCTGCGGGTGCTGGAAGTCCTACGGCGACCCCGCCGCCGCCCGGCAGCACTTTGACCAGCTTGCCAAGTGCACGGCGGTGTACCTGCGGCTGTTCCACAGCGGCACGCCCATTTTAAAGCTGGCAGTTGCCGCCTGAAAAATTGATATTCTCTTTTCAAATACTCTCTTTTATCCTGGCAACTCTCCTATGCATCCGACACAGGAGAGAGCGATCCTCCTTTTTACACATGACCGCCCGGTGCAGCTTTGACCCCTGTGCCGGGCGGTCGTGTGTTTGGGGGAATGCACTCCCGCGCGGGGTGGGACGATTTTGAATGCGCTCCGCGTTGCTCTGCGCATAAATAGCGGAAAGATTATTTTTATTTCGCAATTCTGGAAAATCTGCGGATTTTCCAGAATTGCCTTTTCACGGGAGGGGTCATTCTCCGTCACCCTGCCCTATAAAAGGGCAAAACGTCCCTCTGAAAATGTAAACATTAGCTAACTTTAACTCAAGAAATAGAGTTAGTCATTGATGATTTTGATAAAAATGTGGGCCGGTTCCGGCATAAAATTTGTTTGTTCATATAAACTAACTATGAGATATGAAAAATCTATTGACAAGCCGGGTTAGCAGCGGTAAACTATCTACGCTGATAGTTACGGCTGACTAACCACCGCAGCATCACATCATTTTTATGGAAGGGGAGCACAGCGATGATGCCTTTGACGATGACAAAAGCAGGCGAGACCGTCACCATCCGCAGGATCAGCGGCAAGGACGAGGTGCGGCTGCATCTGGCCGAGCTGGGGTTCGTGGTTGGCAGCGAGGTGACCGTGGTCAACGAGATCGCGGGCAACCTGATCGTGCAGGTCAAGCAGAGCCGACTGGCACTGGATAAGACCATGGCAAGCCGCATCATGGTGGACTGAGGCAGCGCCTTCCCGGTGCTGCATGAAATACTGCAAGGGAGGAACGAGTACGATGAAAACACTGAAAGACGTAAAGGTGGGCGAGACCGCCACCGTGGCACGGCTGCACGGCGAAGGCCCGGTGAAGCGCCGCATCATGGATATGGGCATCACCAAGGGGGTGCAGATCTATGTGCGCAAGGTGGCGCCGCTGGGCGACCCCATGGAGCTGACCGTGCGCAACTACGAGCTGAGCGTGCGCAAGGCCGACGCTGAGATGATCGAAGTGGTCTGATACGACCAAAAGGGAGGAAAGGTATCCGCAATGAGCATTAAAATTGCACTGGCCGGCAACCCGAACTGCGGCAAAACGACCCTGTTCAACAACCTGACCGGCTCCAACCAGTACGTGGGCAACTGGCCCGGCGTTACCGTGGAAAAAAAGGAAGGCAAACTCAAGGGCGACAAGGACGTTGTCATTCAGGATCTGCCCGGCATCTACTCGCTGTCCCCCTACACGCTGGAAGAGGTGGTCTCCCGTACTTACCTTGTGAAGGAGAAGCCCGACGCCATCCTGAACATCATCGACGGCACCAACATTGAGCGCAACCTCTACCTGACCACCCAGCTCATCGAGCTGGGCATCCCGGTGGTCATGGCTGTGAACATGATCGATCTGGTGCGCAAGAACGGCGACACCATCGACCTGAAGAAGCTGAGCGCAGAGCTGGGCTGTCAGGCGGTGGAGATCAGCGCACTGAAGGGCGAGGGCACCGAGGCCGCCGCAAAGGCTGCGGTGGCAGCTGCCAAGGCCGCCAAGACCGGCGAGCTGCCCCATGTGTTCACCGGCAGTGTGGAGCACGCCATTGCCCACATCGAAGAGTCCATTCAGGGCAAGGTGGATGACCGTTTCCTGCGCTGGTACGCTGTCAAGCTGTTCGAGCGCGACGACAAGGTGCAGGATGAGCTGAAGCTGGACAAGACCCTGATGGATCACATCGACGAGCACATTCAGGACTGCGAAAAAGAGATGGACGATGACGCCGAGAGCATCATCACCAACCAGCGCTACGCCTACATCAACACCGTGGTGGGCAAGGCTGTCAAGAAGAAGGCCCGCGTGGAGCACCTGACCGTTTCCGATAAGATCGACCGGATCGTCACCAACCGTGTGCTGGCACTGCCCATCTTTGCAGTGGTGATGTACCTGATGTACTCCCTGTCCATGGGCACCTCCATTGCGGACGGCGGCTGGGCCATCGGTACCTTTGCCACCGACTGGACCAACGATGTCCTGTTCGGTGAGATCGTTCCCAATGCGCTGGGCGGCTTTTTGGAGAGCATCGGCGTGGCAGGCTGGCTGTACGGCCTGATCATGGACGGCATCGTGGCCGGTGTGGGCGCGGTGCTGGGCTTTGTGCCCCAGATGCTGGTGCTGTTCTTCCTGCTGTCTATCCTGGAGGACGTGGGCTATATGTCCCGCGTGGCCTTTATCATGGACCGTATCTTCCGCAAGTTCGGCCTTTCCGGCAAGAGCTTTATCCCGGTGCTGGTGGGCACCGGCTGCGGCGTGCCGGGCGTTATGGCAAGCCGTACCATTGAGAACGAGCGTGACCGCCGCATGACCATCATGACCACCTGCTTCATCCCCTGCGGCGCAAAGATGCCCATTATCGGCCTGATCGCCGGTGCAATGTTCGGCGGCTCTTCGCTGGTGGCAGTGTCTGCCTACTTCATCGGCATGGCAGCCATCATCTGCTCCGGCATCATGCTGAAAAAGACCAAGCTCTTCGCAGGTGATCCCGCTCCCTTCGTCATGGAGCTGCCCGCCTACCATGTGCCCGCATGGGGCAACGTGCTGCGGGCAACTTGGGAGCGCGGCTGGTCCTTCATCAAGCGCGCAGGCTCTGTGATTTTGCTCGCTACCGTTGTGCTGTGGTTTATGCAGGGCTTCGGCTTCGAGAACGGTGCCTTCGGTATGGTCGAGGATCAGGACAACTCCGTGCTGGCTGCTATCGCTACCAAGGTCGCATGGATCTTTGCACCTCTGGGCTTCGGCAACTGGCGTGCAACCGTCGCTTCCGTCTCCGGCCTGATTGCAAAGGAGAACGTGGTTGGCACCTTCGGTGTGCTGTACCACTTCGGCGGCGAGCTTTCCGAGAACGGCGACGAGATCTGGGCAGCGGTCGCACAGGACTACACCGCTCTGTCCGCTTACGCCTTCATGATCTTCAACCTGCTGTGCGCTCCCTGCTTCGCTGCTATGGGCGCCATCAAGCGCGAGATGAACAACGGCAAGTGGACTGCTATCGCCATTGGTTATATGTGCCTGGTGGCCTACTGTGCATCTCTGGTTGTTTACCAGATCGGCGGCCTGATCACCGGCGAAGTTGGCTTCAACATCTTCACCATTGTTGCTGTCGCTATCATTGTGTTTACCATCTACATGCTGGTTCGCCCCAACAAGTACCTGAATGATAACGAAGTTAAGATTGATGTCAAGAAGGTTGCTGCTTCCAAGTAATCACTGACAATTTGATGTTCCTTTTATAAGAGAGGTGTTTCGCTATGATGGATTTCTTGGCCACAAATTTTAATCTGCCTACCATTATTGGTGTGGTTATTGTGTTTGGGGGCACGGGCCTGATTGTGTGGCACTCTCACAAGCATGGCGGCGTTGGCTGCGATTGCGGTGGCAGCTGCCACGGTGAGTGTGGCTGCTCCGGTGGCTGCAATGGCTCCTGCAAAGAAAATGCAGAAGAGCTTGCAAAGTTCAAACGGATTGCCGAAGAAAAGGCAAAGGCTAACGCAAGTCAGGTACATTAAAGCTTAAATTTTCCTGAATCCCAGCGCGGCGGGCCGCAGGCAGCAATGCCCGCGGTCCGCCGCATTTTTTATCAGCTGCACTATGGTGCGGGCTGCTTGATATGGAGTGATGAACATGGCATTGAGCGATGCCCACCTGCGATATCTGTTTGCAATCAGCAATGCAGCTGCAGCAACCCCGGATGTATCTTCCCGTCAGATTGCCAGTGCACTGGGGGTTACCAAACCCTCGGTTGTGCATATCCTGAACATTCTCATGCGGGATGGTATGGTGGTAAAACGGCACTATGGCAAAATTTATCTGACGGACCGCGGTGCGTTTACCGTAAACTACTACCGCCGCTTGCTGGATGCAACCCTTGCCGCTATGCCGGAATATCCGTTCCCGGTCAGTGCAGATGAACGGCGCAATGCGGCCCTGGCATTGATTGCAGCGCTTCCTGACCGGGATTACAGGGAACATTTTGGTGCGCTCTTTGCCGAAACGGAGGTGGAAGAAAATGAGCCGCAGCCAGAAAGTGAATGAACCGGAAACCATGTCCACAGCTTCGGCCTATCTGTACAAAGAACAGGCCGAGTGTGTGCAGCAGGTGCGCCAGTATCTGGTGGAACATCTCGATAGCCACGTAACCCAGGCGGAACTGGCGCAGCGGTATCATATCTCTCTTACTTCGCTGAAAGGGGCGTTCAAACAGGTGTACGGCTTGCCAATCAATACTTACCTGCGCCGCTGCCGTGTGCAGCATGCGGAACAGCTGCTTTTCACAACGGATTTGAGCATTTTGGAGATCGCACAGCGGGTTGGGTACGACAGCCCCAGCCGTTTTGCGGCAATGTTTAAGCGCGAAAAAGGCATTACCCCGCGGGAATGCCGCCGCGTGCGCACCGACCAGCTGCCGGAAGAAAAAACGATTGCCTGATGTGGAATTACAGCGCAGCAAAACGCACAGCAGCGGTGGGCTGAAACTGGGCGAAATGGTGGAACGTGGAACATAGAATTTTCAAAAATAAAACCAGACGGCACATTTTTTATCCAAAATGCACTTGTAAAAAGTGTAAAATACGTTATACTTGCGAATAAGGATTTTTGCAAGAAGTTAATCTTGTGAAACATCGCCAATTGCAGCCAGGGGATGTATGCAGCAGCTTGCACCCCCTGGGAATGTCGAATCAATAGAGAGGAGTTCAACGTATTATGGTGAACGTAAAGAAGGTAGCAATTTTTGTTGGTGGTATGCTGTTTGGCTCCGCTGGTTTCAAAATCCTGGCCAGCAAGGACGCTAAGAAGGTCTATACCCAGACCACCGCAGCCGTTCTGCGTATGAAGGACTGCACTATGGAGACGGTCAGCCGCGTTCAGGAAGAGGCTGGCGACATTCTGGCAGATGCAAAGGCCATCAACGAAGCCCGCGCAGCCGCAGCTTAACAGGAAGTTATCGCTGATGACGCTGCTGAAAGCGCCGCAGAATAATTGCTTCTTTTGGGCCGCCTGCAGGCGGCCCTTTTTATGTGGTGGGGCACAGCGGCTGAACGGATGATGCCTTTATCGCTGTGCTAGAATTGGCAGTTGGGAAAGCTGAATAAGGAAATACAACTATGAAATGTACAATTTTACATGAAAGCCGCGGCCGTATGCGTGTGCATGTAAATGCCGTGCGTATGACCCTGCACCGTGCAGATGTTTTGGAAGCATACCTGAACCATTCGGAAGTCATTGAACATGCCAAAGTGTATGAACGCACCGGCGATGTTCTGATCAAATATAAGGGCAGCCGTGCGGGTGCAGTAACGGTGCTGAGCCATTATAAGTTTGATAACCCGGAACTGGATTCACTGGTTACTTCGGCTGACAGCCGTAAGATCAACCAGGAATACCAGGAACGTTTTGTCAACTTGGTGGTGTTCCGTGCGTTCCACAAGCTGTTTCTGCCTGCTCCGGTGCGGGCCGTTATCACGGTGTTCAAAGCAATTGAATTTATCTGCCGTGGTCTGGTCTGCCTGTGGCATCGCAAGCTGGAAGTGGAAGTGCTGGATGCACTTTCTATCGGTGTATCGTTGCTGCGCAGTGACTTTAATACCGCCGGTTCCGTTATGTTCCTGCTCAATGTGGGCGCTTTGCTGGAAGAATGGACACGCAAAAAGAGCCTGGATGATCTGGCTCGCAGCATGTCCCTGAACGTTGACCGTGTTTGGGTGCGCAGTCAGGGGACCGAAGTTCTGATGCCCATCACCAAAGTCAAGGCGGGGGACGAGATCATTGTGCGTTCTGGCAACATGGTGCCGCTGGATGGCACCGTGATCGAGGGCGAAGCCATGGTTAACCAGGCGGCCCTGACCGGTGAGTCGATGCCGGTACGCAAGATTGCGGGTGCGACAGTTTATGCAGGGACTGTTGTTGAGGAAGGCGAATGCGTTTTTGCTGCAAACGCCGTGGATGGTGCCAGCCGTTACGATAAGATCGTATCTATGATCGAAGAGTCCGAAAAGCTCAAGTCCGGCACGGAAAACCACGCCCTGGAGCTGGCGGATCGCCTGGTGCCGTGGTGTCTGGCTGGTACGGTCGTGACCTATGCACTCACCCGCAACGTAACCCGCGCAATCTCGATTCTGATGGTCGATTTCTCTTGCGCACTTAAACTTTCCATGCCGCTGGCCGTGCTGTCTGCTATGCGTGAATGCGGTTCCTACCACATCACCGTCAAGGGAGGCAAGTATCTGGAAGCCCTGTCCAAGGCGGATACGATTGTGTTTGATAAGACCGGTACCCTGACCCATGCAAGTCCTAAAGTGGTCAAGGTTGTGCCGTTCTCCGGGTGTGATGAGGAGGAAGTTCTCAAGCTGGCCGCCTGCCTGGAAGAGCACTTCCCGCATTCCATGGCAAACGCCGTGGTGCGTGCTGCCAAGGAGCGCGGCATTACCCACGAGGAGATGCATACCGAGGTAGAGTACATTGTGGCCCACGGCATTGCAAGCCGCGTGCGCGGGGAGCGCGTTGTGATCGGCAGCCATCACTTTGTGTTCGAGGATGAAAAGTGCGTCATTCCCGCTGCGGAACAGCAGAAGTTTGACGATCTGGAACCGGAATATTCGCACCTGTATCTGGCTGCCTGCGGCCAGCTGGTGGGCGTTATCTGCATTGCGGACCCGCTGCGCCCCGAAGCACGCCATGTGCTGCGCCAGCTGCGCGCCATCGGTGTCACCAACACTGTGATGATGACCGGTGACAGTGACCGCACCGCAGCCGCGATTGCCCGCCAGGTAGGCGTTGATCAGTATTTCTCGGAGGTTCTGCCGGAAGATAAGGCAGAGTATGTCCAAAAAGCAAAGGCAGAAGGGCATACCGTTGTCATGATCGGCGACGGCATCAACGATTCACCGGCTTTGTCTGCTGCCGATGTTGGCATCGCCATCAACTCTGGCGCAGCCATTGCACGCGAAATTGCCGATATTACCATCAAAGCCGACAGCTTGGAAGAGTTGGTGCAGCTCAAGAGCATTGCCAACGCCATGCAGCGCCGTGTGGCGAGCAACTATCGCTTTGTGCTGAGCTTTAACTCTGCCCTGATCATTCTGGGCGCACTGGGCATTTTGCAGCCGGCAACCTCGGCTATGCTGCATAATCTTTCCACCATCGGCATCAGCCTGAAGAGTATGACGAACCTGCTGCCCGCAAAAACGCAGAGCCAGCTGCAGCAGGAGAACACAAAGGCCTGATGCAGGCACTAATCTGTCTCTTATACACATCTGACGCTGCCGACG
>ERZ1026943.652-NODE-652-length-17100-cov-5.815899_pt1 | contig 17100 bp, 12 predicted proteins | sample MGYA00519461_ERZ1026943 | MGnify/ENA primary metagenome ERZ1026943 (study PRJEB26926, sample SAMN06164617) | human gut metagenome | biome: ENVO:00009003; feature: ENVO:2100002; material: ENVO:00002003 | host: Homo sapiens | place: USA | collected 2012 ...
GCATCACCTGGTCGATGATAAGATCCATGCCCGTTCCACCGGCCCCTACTCTCTGGTCACCCAGCAGCCTCTGGGCGGCAAGGCCCAGTTCGGCGGCCAGCGCTTCGGCGAGATGGAAGTTTGGGCACTGTACGCTTACGGTGCTTCCAACGTCCTGCAGGAGATCCTGACCGTCAAGTCCGACGATACCGTGGGCCGCGTCAAGACCTACGAGTCCATCGTCAAGGGCGAGAACGTTCCTGTCCCGGGTATCCCCGAGTCCTTCAAGGTTCTCGTCAAGGAGATCCGCTCCCTCGCACTGGACATCGAGCCCATGCACGATGCCGACGAGGACGCCTCCGCACCTGTGACCGCCGAGGAGACCTCTGCTCTCGACGACCTGGCTGCGCTCGCCGGCGTTGACGCCGACGTCGAGGCCCAGGATGCCGAGACCGCCGAGGCACCCGAGGCTGTCGCCGCCACGACCACTGATAAGGAGTAGTTGACTGTGGCAGATTTCGAAGCTACTGATTTTGACTCGGTAAAGATCTCCCTTGCCTCCGCCGACCAGATCCGTTCCTGGTCGCACGGTGAGGTCAAGAAGCCGGAGACCATCAATTACCGTACCCTCAAGCCCGAGAAGGACGGCCTGTTCTGCGAGAAGATCTTCGGTCCCGCCAAGGACTGGGAGTGCTCCTGCGGCAAGTACAAGGGCATCCGCTTTAAGGGCATCGTCTGCGAGCGCTGCGGCGTCGAGGTCACCTCGGCCAAGGTGCGTCGCGACCGCATGGGCCACATCGAGCTCGCCGCTCCCGTGTCCCACATCTGGTACTTCAAGAGCCCCACGAGCTTCCCGATGAGCCGTATGCTCGACATCAAGTCCAAGGACCTCGAGAAGGTTCTGTACTTCGCCAGCTACATCATCACCGAGGTTGACTATGAGGCCCGCGAGGCCGACGCCGACGACCTGCGCGAGGAGCTCGCCGCCGATCTGGAAGAGATCGATGCCGAGTGCGCCCGCCAGATCGAGTCCCTCAAGGAGCAGGGCGACCCCGAGAACTTTGACGAGTTCTCCGACGAGGAGCCGCTGACCCCCGAGGAGATCGCCTCCGGCATCGTCGACATCGAGGAAGAGTGCAAGGACGAGAAGCAGCTCCGCACGGACGCCTTCAACGCCTTCATGAAGCTCACCGAGCGCGACCTCATTTCCGATGAGCCGCTGTTCCGCGAGATGACCCGCTACTACTCCATGTACTTCAAGGGTGGCATGGGTGCCGAGGCCGTCCGCGACCTGCTCGCTGCCATCGACCTCCCCTCCGAGGCCGAGAAGCTCAAGGCCATCATCGCCGACGAGGATTCCCAGAAGCAGAAGCGCGAGAAGGCCGTCAAGCGCCTCGAGGTCGTTGACGCCTTCCTGAAGGGTGGCAACAGCCCCGCGAACATGATCCTGGACGTCATCCCGGTCATTCCGCCCGATCTGCGCCCGATGGTCCAGCTCGACGGCGGTCGCTTTGCCGCGTCCGACCTCAACGACCTGTACCGTCGCGTGATCAACCGTAACAACCGACTCAAGCGCCTGCTCGACCTGGACGCCCCTGCGATCATCGTGAACAACGAGAAGCGCATGCTCCAGGAGTCCGTGGACGCCCTGTTCGACAACGGCCGTCGTGGTCGCCCGGTCTCTGGCCGTGGCGGTCGCCCGCTCAAGTCGCTCGCCGAGGCCCTCAAGGGCAAGCAGGGTCGTTTCCGTCAGAACCTGCTGGGTAAGCGTGTCGACTACTCCGGCCGTTCGGTAATCGTTACTGACCCCAAGCTGCTGCTGCACCAGTGCGGTCTGCCCAAGACCATGGCGCTGGAGCTCTTCAAGCCCTTCGTCATGAAGCGCCTGGTCGAGCTTGGCAAGGTCGAGAACATCAAGGGCGCCAAGCGCGCTATCGACCGCGGTGCCACCTTTGTGTGGGATATCCTCGAAGAGGTCATCGACGGCCGCGTCGTGCTGCTCAACCGTGCACCGACCCTGCACCGTCTGTCCATCCAGGCCTTTGAGCCGGTGCTGGTCGAGGGCAAGGCTATCCACCTGCACCCGCTGGTCTGCTCGCCCTTCAACGCCGACTTCGACGGCGACCAGATGTCTGTCCATGTGCCGCTGTCCAGCCAGGCCCAGGCCGAGGCTCGCGTGCTTATGCTCTCTGCGAACAACCTGCGCTCGCCGGCATCCGGCAAGCCGGTCAACATCCCTTCGCAGGACATGATCATCGGTGTGTACTACCTGACCCAGGTCCGCGACGGTCTGCCGGGCGAGAACCACGTGTTCGCAAGCTTCGACGATGCGCTGCACGCCTATGACTGCCGCTCCGAGGTCGACATGCAGGCCAAGATTCAGGTCCGTGTGTCCGCTGCCGACGCCAATGTCATCAACGAGGACGGCACCCGTATCTTCCGCGTCAAGAACGGCAAGAACGAGTTTGTCGACTACGACGTCACCGGCAACAAGACCGCGCGCTTCGAGACCTCCATCGGCCGCATCATCTTCAACCGCCAGTGCCTGCCCGAAGACTATGAGTTCATGAACTACAAGATGGTCAAGGGCGATGTGGCCAAGCTGGTTGCCGACTGCTGCGATCGTTACCCCGAGGCCAAGGTCGGTCCGATCCTCGACGCCATCAAGTACTCCGGCTTCCACTACGCTACCCGCGCCGGCCTCACCATCTCGGTGTGGGACGCTCTCATCCCTGCCGAGAAGCAGGAGCTGCTCGACCGCGCCCAGGCCAACGTCGACCAGATCAACGAGTACTTCGAGGAGGGCTTCATCAACGAGACGGAGCGCCACATCGAAGTCGTTAACGAGTGGACCGCTTGTACCGATAAGGTCGCAGCGCTCATGCTCGACTTGTTCGACGAGGAGAACCCGCTCTACATGATGGCCGACTCCGGCGCCCGTGGTTCTAAGACCCAGTTGCGTCAGCTCGGCGGCATGCGTGGCCTGATGGCAGACATGTCCGGCGAGACGATCGACCTTCCCATTAAGGCGAACTTCCGCGAGGGCCTGCTGCCGCTCGAGTACTTCATTTCGACCTACGGCGCCCGTAAGGGCCTGGTCGATACCGCATCCCACACCTCGGACTCCGGTTACCTGACCCGTCGTCTGGTCGACGTGGCCCAGGACGTCATCGTCCGCGAGGAGGACTGCGGTACGCACGAGGGCGTCACCTACAACCTCATCATCCCCGGCACCACCGACCTCAACACCGACCTCGTCGGCCGTTGCTTCATTGAGGACGTCGTGGCTCCCGATGGCACCGTGCTCTTTGAGCAGGACGGCTACATCGAGAAGGTCGCCGACATCCAGAAGATGGTCGATGCGGGCCTCAAGAAGGTCAAACTCCGCGCGCTGCTCACCTGCCGCTCCAAGTACGGTGTGTGCCAGAAGTGCTACGGCTGGGATCTTTCCACCCGTCGTCCGGTCGCCATCGGTACTGCCGTCGGCATTATTGCCGCCCAGTCCATCGGCGAGCCCGGTACGCAGCTTACGATGCGTACCATTCACTCCGGCGGCGTCGCTGGCGTCGACGATATTACGCAGGGTCTGCCTACGGTCAGCCGTATGTTCGATATCGTCGGCAACGTCAACGAGAAGATCCTGGGTCGCGAGGCCGAGCTGGCTCCGTACTCCGGCCACCTCTCGATTAAGCCCGAGAAGTCCGAGTACGTGCTGACGCTCACCGACTCCGAGGATCACACCCGTGTCCTCGACGAGCGTCGCGTTCCCGCTTCGGTGCGCTTTATGCCCGAGATCGAGGACGGCTGCGAGGTTCGCGCCGGCGACCAGATCACCAAGGGCTTCGTCAACTTCCGCAACCTGCGCAAGCTGACCGACATCGAGTCGACGATGCACACCTTCGTCGAGAGCGTCAAGGACGTCTACACCAGCCAGGGCGTCGACCTGAACGACAAGCACATCGAGGTGCTCGCACGTCAGATGCTGCGTCGCGTTCAGATCACCAACCCCGGCGACTCCAAGTACCTGCTTGGTCAGTATGTCGACCGCTACGAGTTCGCTGACGAGGTCGAGCGCGTTGCCCGTCTGGGCGGCCAGGCTCCCGTGGCCGAGCCCGTCATCCTGGGTACGCTCAAGGTCGCGTCCAACATCGACTCCTGGCTGTCGAGCGCTTCGTTCATCCGTACCGCCGGCGTCCTTACCGAGGCTGCCATCGAGGGCAAGGTCGATCACCTGCTCGATCTTAAGTCCAACGTCATCGTCGGTAAGAAGATCCCTGCTGGTACCGGCCTCAAGCCGTACGCCAACGCCAAGCTGACGTATCGCACGGCCGACGGCTACGTGGACATCGACGGCCCGGCTTCGCCCAACGCCAAGTCGCTGCCCGAGTGGGCTCCTGTGGAGCTCAAGGACCTGGACGAGCAGCTCCCGCAGCAGCTCGACTGGGCCGGCTACGACGAGTTCGGTGGTGCTGACGGTTCGTTCACCCGCAACGGCCACACCATCTCCGCCGAGAAGGCTCGTCTGTACCTGTTCGACGACCTGGGCGTGTCGCAGCGCTGGACCAACAAGTTCAGCGAGGTCGGCATCGAGACGGTCGGCGACCTGGTCGGCAAGTCCGAGGAAGATCTGCTGCGCATCGATGGTATCGGTGCCAAGGCAATCGAGGAGCTCCGTGACGGCCTGGAGGCCCACGACCTGCTCTACATCCTCGAGAACAACGACGACGTTGCCGACGAGGAAGACCTCTCGCAGCTGCTGCAGATGGTCTTTAGCCCCGACGGTCCGGACGACATCCTGCTGGGCACCTCTGCCGCGCCGACGCATCACGCCGACGCCGACGAGGAGCTCCTGGGCGCTCCGATCGACGACAAGAAGGCTCCCGCCAACGGTGCCATCAACGAGGACATGGCGTCCCTCGACGAGCTGCTCAACCAGCTCGTGGACACCGACGACGCCGAAGAGGCCAAGGACAACGACGAGGAGTAACTAGTTCCGCCGTTCTAACGAACGGCGGCGATCTCCGTCGCTGCGCGGCCCCCAGAGCTACAATCTGTCATTCAAAAGGCAGGGCATGACCAAAAGGTCAATGCCCTGCCTTTTTCATGCCACCTTGTACGCTCTGGGGGCCGCTCGCTTGCGTATGCTCAACCTGTTGCGTTCCGTCGATCCCTTGCCAATAAGGGGCAGAGTTTTTTTTGGTAGGTTATTCCTGCTTGAATTTGAAACATTTCGTCCGGCCAGAGCGTATCTATGGTGAGGGCCTCAGCAAGAAATATCAGCATCACCGGGAGGTGATTATGGAAGAACAAGCTTTTAGACAGGCGGTCGAAGATCACCGGGATGTCGTGTTTCGAATCGCATTGACGTACCTGCGCGATCGCGCCGATGCCGACGATGTTGCACAAGACGTCTTTCTTAAGTTGCTCAAAAGCGATGGACACTTTGAAAGTCGGGAGCATCTTCGCCGCTGGCTTATCCGGGTCACGATCAATGAATGTAAATCGCTCTTTCGAAAGCCATGGAGGCGTGTGGAGGATATTGAGAACCTGGCCGATTCGCTTTCGGCGGCGCAGGATGAGACCAAGGCGGTCCTGTCAGACGTTATGCGACTTCCGGAGCGATTCCGCGTTCCCATCGTGCTCTATTACTATCTGGGCTTTTCGACCTCAGAGATTGCCGAGTTGTTGCATGTACCAGCCGCGACCGTTCGAACGCGTTTGGCTCGCGGTAGGTCGAAGCTCAAGTTCATCCTAGAGGAGGGCGACCGTGAAATCCAATCAAATCAAGCAGGCCTTCGAGTCCGTCCAAGCCGATAGCGATCTTGCTGACCGTGTTCTTTATGCCGCTGCTGGTGAGCCGCTTCGCCGAAAGGGCCACGCGAAGCCTCTCTATGTTGCCGTAATCGGGTGTCTTGTCGGAGTGTTGGCGACCGGAGGGGTCGCCTACGCCGTTATCAATTCCAGCTATTTTGCCTCAGCCTGGGGAAACCACGGCAATGGGGATTCCATTACCTGGACCAACGGCGGCTCATCGGGGACTCAATATACCTACACCAGAGAGTTCGGTGATGGCATCGCGCCCCAAAGCCTGGAGGGCACAGTCCAGAAGGTTGGTCTGTCCGTCGAGGGTAATGGCTATACGCTCGATATCCATGAGATGGCTATTGACCAAAACGGCTGCGGAGCCGTGACGTTTACGTTGTCCAATCCAAATGGCGTTAACTACTACAAGCCGGCAGCAGAGACAGGCGAACTTGTTCTCTATGGTGAAGAAGAACAAGGCATCGGTACGCCCAGCATGAACTTCGGCGAGGAATGGGCTGACACACGCTGCACCATTGATAAAGACACATCAAGCGACACGGTCATTAATGGCACGATGTACTTTGCCTCTATGGATCGCGAGCGAGGTTTTCAACATGCGGTCACCTGGAATATCTCGTGGACCGAGGGCGAAGGCGAGGATGCGAAGCCGTTCGAGGCATCGACGCCCGAGTTTAGCGTTGGAGCTTACGTCGATACAAAGGAACTCCGCTCCGATGACTCGCCTCTCGAGATCAGCCCGTTTTCTATCCAGACACACATCGATGATCTGGGCATTGATGCAGTTGATAATAAGCTGATCGTCAGCTACAAGGATGGATCGGAACAGATTATCGAAGATGACGACGCAGGGGTGTTCAACTTATATTTTTCTTATGCGCGCAATAGCGGAGAGAACATCTGGCTGCCAACGAAGTTGATCGATGTCGACCAAGTGGTCTCAGTAACGCTTGAGGGCACGAGGTACACGTCAACAGGAGAGACCGAAACAGAAGTACCCTTTACCATCGTTTATTCGTAAAGTCTGGGCCGCTTCCCAAGGGGGAAGCGGCCTTTTTAGCGTTATATGGACGAGTGGATTGGACGTTATTCGTCTGATTCTCGGAAGAACGTGGCAAATGGATGCGGATCACCGTGAAGAGTGGCGTTTTCCCAGATAAAACCGACCAAAATAAACCTGTCCCTTTTTGGCAGGGAACGTTGCCCCGACGAGCACGTCGGATTCCCGGGCCGGGCGGCACAGGGGTTAAGTTTGTCGCGAGTTCCGCACGAGCCGGAGGCCACTTAATGTGGCCTCCGTGCGAGCCAGGACTGTAGAGCAGCAAACTTAACCCCTGTGCCGCCCGGACCGGGAATCCGCCCACGCGCACAGAAGGGGATTCCTTTTGTGTAGGCTTTGCGGAAATGTGGGTATTTTAGGATACGCCCGGCGGCGTGGTCTGTTGACGGCACAGCTAACGCCACGTATCCTATCCAACTGCGTGTTTCGTAGGGGGATGCTGACCCCTCGATTCAAGCCGTTGCACTTTACAGAAAGCTGGAATCATTCGAGAAGGAGTACGCTTTGCCTACTATTAACCAGCTGGTTCGCCAGGGCCGTCGTTCCGTGCCCAAGAAGTCCAAGAACGCTGCTCTGCAGCACAACTCCCAGAAGCGCGGCGTGTGCACCCGCGTCTTCACCACGAGCCCCAAGAAGCCGAACTCGGCTCTTCGTAAGGTTGCCCGTGTTCGCCTCGTCAACGGCATCGAAGTTACTGCTTACATCCCGGGTGAGGGCCACAACCTGCAGGAGCACTCCATCGTGCTCGTCCGCGGCGGTCGTGTCCGTGACCTCCCTGGTGTCCGTTATCACGTCATCCGTGGCGCCTACGACGCTGCTCCGGTCCAGAACCGTATGCAGGCCCGTTCCAAGTACGGTGCTAAGCGCCCCAAGGCTAAATAAGCCAGATAACGTTTTGATACTTTCGCCGTGTGCCGCCTAAGCGCCGCACGGTAGACACTTAAGGAGATTTCACATGCCGCGTCGTGCAGCAGCTAATCGTCGTGAGGTTCAGCCTGACGCCGTTTACAACAACCGCCTGGTGACTCAGCTCATCAACAAGGTCCTTCTTGACGGCAAGAAGGCCACCGCTGAGCGCATCGTTTACACCGCTTTCGAGATCGTTGCCGAGAAGTCCGAGGGTGGCGACGCTCTCGCTACCTTCAAGAAGGCTATGGACAACGTCAAGCCTACGCTCGAGGTTAAGCCCAAGCGTGTCGGTGGCGCTACCTATCAGGTCCCGATGGAGGTCAACTCCCGTCGTTCCACCGCTCTGGGTATCCGCTGGATCGTCAACTTCTCCCGCGCTCGCAAGGAGAAGACCATGGCCGAGCGTCTCGCCAACGAGATTCTCGACGCTTCCAACGGCCTGGGCGCTTCCGTCAAGAAGCGTGAGGACGTCTTCAAGATGGCCGAGGCCAACCGCGCGTTCTCTCACTATCGTTGGTAAGTTAAGGTAAGGAACTAACATGGCTAAGCCTAAGTACAAGCTTTCCGATACCCGTAACATCGGCATCATGGCCCACATCGATGCCGGTAAGACCACCACGACCGAGCGTATTCTTTACTACACCGGTAAGACCCACAAGATCGGTGAGGTCCATGAGGGCGCTGCCACCATGGACTGGATGGTTCAGGAGCAGGAGCGCGGCGTAACCATTACCTCCGCTGCTACCACGTGCTTCTGGAACAAGGACGGTAAGGACTACCGCATCCAGATCATCGACACCCCGGGCCACGTTGACTTCACCGCCGAGGTCGAGCGCTGCCTGCGCGTCCTCGATGGCGCTGTCGCCGTCTTCGACGCCGTTGCCGGCGTTCAGCCCCAGTCTGAGACCGTTTGGCGTCAGGCTTCCACCTTCAACGTCCCCCGCATCGCCTTCATCAACAAGTATGACCGCGTGGGCGCTGACTTCTTCAACGCTATCGAGACCATGAAGGATCGTCTCGACGCTAACGCCGTGGCCGCTCAGGTCCCGATGGGCGCCGAGGACAACTTCTGGGGCGTCATCGACCTGGTCACCATGACCGCATGGGACTTCAAGGCCGACGAGAAGGGTATGACCTACCCCGAGCCGATGGACGAGATCCCGGCTGAGTTCGCCGACATCGCTGCCACCAAGCGCGAAGAGCTCCTTGACGCTGCTGCCAGCTTTGACGACGAGCTCATGGAGAAGATCCTCATGGAGGAGGACTTCACCGTCGAGGAGCTCAAGGCCGCTCTGCGCAAGGGCGTTCTGGCCAATGAGCTCAACCTCGTCTTCGTGGGCTCCGCCTACAAGAACAAGGGCGTTCAGGAGCTGCTCGACGCTGTCGTCGACTACCTGCCCAGCCCGCTCGACGTTGAGGCCGTCACCGGTACCGATCCGGACACCGGCGAGGAGATCCAGCGTCATCCTTCCTTCGACGAGCCCTTCTCCGGCCTGGTCTTCAAGATCATGACCGACCCGTTCGTCGGTAAGCTTACCTATGTCCGCGTTTACTCCGGCCGCGCCGAGTCCGGCTCCTATGTGGTCAACGCTTCCAACGGTCAGCGCGAGCGCCTCGGCCGCATCCTCGAGATGAACGCCGCCGAGCGTATCGACCGTGACGACGCCGCCGCCGGCGACATCGTCGCTTGCGTCGGTTTCAAGAACTCCACCACCGGTGACACCCTGTGCGAAGAGGGCAAGGAAATCGTCCTCGAGAAGATCGAGTTCGCTAAGCCCGTTATCGACGTTGCCATCGAGCCCAAGACCAAGGCCGAGCAGGACAAGATGTCCCTGGCTCTGACCAAGCTCGCCGAGGAGGACCCGACCTTCCAGGTGTCCACCAACCACGAGACCGGCCAGACCATCATCGCCGGCATGGGCGAGCTGCACCTCGAGATCATCGTCGACCGTCTGCTCCGCGAGTTCAAGGTTGACGCTAACGTTGGTAAGCCCCAGGTTGCCTACCGTGAGACCGCTGGTCACGACGTCGAGAAGGCTGAGGGCAAGTTCGTCCGTCAGTCCGGCGGTCGCGGTCAGTACGGCCACGCCGTCATCAAGCTCGAGAAGATGGAGGAGGGCTTCGGCTACGAGTTCGTCAACGCTATCGTCGGCGGCGTCGTGCCCAAGGAGTACATCCCGTCCATCGACAAGGGCATCCAGGAGGCCCTGAACACCGGTGTTATCGCCGGCTTCCCGGTCCTCGACGTTAAGGTCACCCTGTTCGACGGTTCTTACCACGAGGTCGACTCCTCCGAGGCCGCCTTCAAGATCGCCGGTTCCATGGCTATCAAGGACGCCCTCAAGAAGTCCGATCCGCAGCTGCTCGAGCCGATCATGGCTGTCGAGGTCGAGACCCCCGAGCAGTACATGGGCGACGTTATGGGCAACCTCTCCGGTCGCCGCGGCAAGATCGAGGGCATGGAGGATCGCAAGAACAGCAAGCTCATCCGTGCCAAGGTGCCGCTGGGCGAGATGTTCGGTTACGCTACCGACCTTCGCTCCCAGACCCAGGGCCGTGCATCCTACACGATGCAGTTCGACTCTTATGAGCCCGCGCCCAAGTCCATCGTGGACGAGGTCATGAGCAAGAACGCCTAAGTTCGAGCTCCCTGTTACGTAATCCGCGAGAACATCTCTCGCACTCTTTGGAGGTTTAAGTTGGCTACCCAGAAGATCCGCATTCGCCTCAAGGGCTATGATCACGAGGTCGTCGATCAGTCCGCGAAGCTCATCGTCGAGACCGCTCAGAAGACCGGCGCTCGCGTTTCCGGTCCTGTCCCCCTGCCCACCGAGCGCAACCTGTACACGGTTATCCGCTCGCCGCACGTGAACAAGGACTCCCGTGAGCAGTTCGAGATGCGCACTCACAAGCGCCTCATCGACATCCTCGACCCCACCTCGGGCACCGTTGATTCGCTCATGCGTCTCGACCTCCCCGCTGGCGTCGACATTGACATCAAGCTCTAAGCGATATCGCTCATAGCTTAAAGGGCCCCGCTGCCGTTACGGTAGCGGGGCCCTTTTGTTTTGAATGATGGTTTGGACTGCCGGGTAATGCTGCCGAGCCGATGGCTGCGGCGCCCTAATCGCTTAAGTGGCGCAAAGACGCCTCCTCAAAATGGAAGGATCGCAAACCGACTTCCGTTTCGATACACGCGCGACCAAAGCCATCGACGGTTTTAAAGATGCCTCGCGCCAGCTCGTCACCGGCAGGGGAGCGGGCGATAACGTGCTTTCCAATCCAATTGAGGTGAGCGACATATTCGCCGTGGACGGGCGCGAGCGGTCCGGTGTTTTCTTCCATGGAGTTGAGGCGTTCTGCCCAGGCATCTACGGCGTCTATAACGGCGTGATAGACCTCATCAAGGAGCATGTCGACGGTAGGAACGTTTTCGTTAAGGTCCGAGAGGCCAATTGCCGCCAGGCCGCCATCGGGCACCTCCTGGGGCGTGTAGTTTACGTTGACGCCAATGCCGCAGACGGCGAAGGGCCCGCCCTCGTTGTCACGAGCCGCCTCGACTAAGATGCCGCCAAGCTTGTGTCCTCGTGCGACGAGGTCGTTGGGCCATTTGAGGCCGATCTCGTTAGCAAGACCCTGCTTTTCGAGCGCCTCGAGCACCGCTAGGCCGCTGACGGCGGCAAGACCAGAGTACTTTGCAGGATTAACGCATGGACGCAGGACAATCGAAAGCAATAGGTTGCCGGCGGTTGAATCCCACTTGTGGCCGCGCCGGCCGCGTCCTGCCGTCTGAGCCCGGGCGGCAAGTCCTGTGCCGTGCGGCGCTCCTTGTTTTCCTGCTTCGAGCAGGTCATCGTTGGTCGATCCGGTTACGTCGACTATCGTTAATTTGGCATCCATAGCGGCTGCTACCTCCTTAATGAATAAGTGAATAACGCAATAGTGTCGTGAGGCAGACACAATGTGAAGCCTTTGTCGCATTTGGACAATTTAATGTTAACACGTCAACAATGACTAAAATGCGCTATCCTCTCTTGGTCGATGTAAACACGTCAACAACTCAAAGGAGGTTAGTGATGGGTTTCACGATACTGGGAACGGGCTCGGCGCTTCCCGAGCGCAGCGTTTCCAACGACGAGCTGTCCGAGTTCCTGGACACCTCGGATGAGTGGATTTTTACCCGTACGGGGATCAAGAGCCGCCATGTGTGCACCGCCGAGTCACTCGACGACCTTGCCGTGGCAGCGAGCGAGCAAGCGCTCCAGGCGTCCGGACTCGATGCGAGCCAGCTGGATCTGATCGTCTGCTCGACGACGACGGGCGATCATCTCGTCCCTGCCGAAGCGTGCGCCGTTGCTGAGCGCCTGGGTGCCACATGTCCAGCCTTCGACGTTTCGGCGGCTTGTGCCGGCTTCGTATTTGCGCTCGATGTCGCCGAGGGCTATATCGCTCGAGGACGAGCCAAGCATGTGCTTGTCGTTGCCTCCGAGCAGATGACGCGCGCCCTTGACTGGTCAGACCGCGCCACGTGCGTGCTCTTTGGCGACGGCGCGGGCGCTGCAGTGATAGGGGCTGGGGGAGACAACCCCCTTGCCGTTGAGCTTTCGACGGCGCCCGACGTCGAGACGTTGCGCGTTCCCGGTCTGGTCGGCACCTCGCCGTTTAAGGACTCCGCAGATAGCGCGAGCGTGCTGTCCATGAATGGTCGCCGCGTGTTCAAGTTCGGCGTCAACGCCATCTGCGACACGGTCCATAAGCTTGCGAGCGATGCGGGCATTTCGGTCGAAGACATCGATCATTTTGTATTCCATCAGGCTAACGAACGAATCCTGAGTCAGGCGGTCAAGCGTCTCGGCGTGCCAGACGAGCGCGTGGTTCGAACGCTACGCGAGACCGGCAACATTTCGAGCGCCTGCATTCCCTTTGCGCTTGACCGGCTGGCACGTACCGACGCACTGAATGAGGACGACACCATCGCCCTCGTTGGATTTGGCGCCGGTCTGGATATAGGTGGCTATCTGCTTCGTTGGAAGTAGTCGCACATAGGAAATAAAAACGCCCCTAGGGCACAAACAAAGGAGAACTACCATGGCAGATCAGAAGACCTTCGAGCGCGTTTGCGACGTTATCCGCGAGACCGCCGGTCTTGACGATGTCGAGATGAAGCCCGAGTCCACGCTCGAGGAGATTGGTCTCGACAGCCTGGGCACCGTCGAGATCCTCGTTGCCGTCGAGGACGAGTTTGGCATCCAGCTCGATACCGAGGAGAACCCCAAGACGGTCGGCGAGTTCGCCGATACGGTTGAGGCGGCATTGGAGAAGTAGAGATGCTCAAGACTCCTCTCTGCGATCTGCTCGGCATCGAAAAGCCCGTGTTCCAGGGCGGTATGGCCTGGATTGCCGATGCCTCGCTGGCGTCCGCAGTGTCCGAGGCGGGTGGCTTAGGCATCATCGCGGCCATGAACGCCGACGCCAACTGGCTTCGCGACCAGATTCATGAGCTGCGCGCCAAGACGGATAAGCCCTTTGGCGTCAACGTCATGCTCATGAGCCCGTTTGCCGACGAGGTCGCGCAGGTCGTGATTGACGAGCGAGTGCCGGTCGTCGTGACGGGTGCCGGCAATCCCGCCAAGTACATGAAGGCTTGGAACGAGGCGGGCATCAAGGTCATCCCGGTCGTTGCCTCGGTGGCGCTGGCGCGCCTCGTGGCACGCCGTGGAGCCACGGCGGTTGTTGCCGAGGGCACCGAATCGGGCGGCCATATTGGCGAGACCTCGACGATGGCACTGGTGCCGCAGGTCGTCGATGCGGTCGACATCCCTGTTGTGGCAGCCGGCGGTATTGCCGACGGCCGCGGCGTGGCGGCCGCCTTTATGCTGGGCACTGCCGGCGTCCAGGTGGGTACGCGCTTTCTCGTTGCAAATGAGTGCACCGTCTCGGAGCAGTACAAGGAGATGGTCCTGAAGGCCAACGACACCTCGACGCGTGCGACCGGTCGCTCGACGGGACATCCGGTGCGCGCCCTCAAGAGCCCCTTCACCAACGCCTATGCCAAGAGCGAGGGTTCCGGCGCGAGTGCCGAGGAGCTCGGTGCTATGGGAACCGGTGCGCTGCGTAAGGCCGCCAAGGACGGCAACTACGAAGAGGGTTCGTTTTTGTGTGGACAGATTGCCGGCATGGTCAACGAGCGCCAGAGCGCACGCGAAATCGTTGACGACCTGGTCGATGGCGCCGAGCGCGTCCTGAAGGGTGCGTGCGCATGGGTGGCGTAGCGTTTTTGTTTGCCGGCCAGGGCGCCCAGCACCCCGCGATGGGCGTCGACTTGATCGAGACATCGCCGGCGGCCGCCGAGGTGTTTGCCATTGCCGATGAGGTGCGCCCGGGGACCAGCGAGCAGTGCCAGAGCGCCTCCAAGGAGGAGCTCTCGCAGACCGAGAACACGCAGCCGTGCGTGTTCGTTCACGACCTGGCAGCGGCTATCGCCCTGCGTGAGCGTGGCGTGGTGCCTGCCGCCTGTGCGGGATTCTCGCTGGGCGAGGTCGCCGCGCTCACCTTTGCGGGGGCATTCGATACGCGAGCGGGCTTTGAGCTCGTGTGCGAGCGCGCGGCGCTGATGGCCGCGGCTGCCGAGCGCCATCCGGGCGGCATGCGCGCCGTCATCAAGCTCGATGCGGCGCAAGTCGAGGGCCTGGCAAAACAGGCCGGCGAGGACTGCTGGCCAGTCAACTACAACAGCCCACAGCAGACGGTTGTGGCCGGAGCGCCCGAGGCGCTGCAGGAGCTCGACGTCCTAGTAAAAGAGGCTGGCGGCCGCGCCATGAAGGTCGCGGTGTCGGGTGCATTTCATAGCCCCTATATGACCGAGGCGACTGAGGGGCTGGCGACGTATATCCAAGCCGGCCACGCGCCGTCTCCGCTGCTGATTCCGGTCATGGCAAACATGACGGCGGCGCCCTATCCGGCGGATCCGCGAGCGGCATCGGATGTCTTGGCCAACCAGGTGAGCCATGCCGTGCGCTGGGTCGACACGCTGCATACTCTGCAGGATCAGGGCATCGACACGTTTATTGAGGTCGGCCCTGGCAAAACGCTGTCGGGCCTGGTCAAGCGTACGCTGAGCGACGTTCGCGTGTATTCGTGCGAAACGGCCGAGCAGGTCGCAGCTATTGCCGACGAGCTCGCATAGTCCACAGGGCTGTAACCCGAAAGGAATGACATGGGCAACTTGAACAACGGCGCGCTCGAGCGCAACGACTCACGTCGCGTGGCACTGGTCACGGGCGGCTCGCGGGGTATCGGCCGCGCCTGCGCTGTCGGTCTGGCGGAGGACGGCTTTGATATCGCCGTCGTCTATGCCGGTAGCGTCGATGCAGCGCGCGAGACGTGCGAAGCCTGTGAGGCGGTTGGCGCCGCGGCACGCGCATATCAATGCGACGTGGCCGATCCCGCTGCCGTCAACGCATGTATGGAGGCGGTCCTCAACGACTTTGGCTCCATTTGGACGCTCGTCAACAATGCCGGCATCACCTGCGACGGTCTGCTCATGCGCATGGGCGACGATGCCTTTGATCGCGTGCTCGATGTCAATCTAAAAGGAACGTTTAACACGACGCGCGCGCTCACCAAGACCTTTATGCGTCAGCGCGGCGGTTGCGTCGTCAACATGAGCTCGGTCGTGGGCCTGATGGGCAACGCCGGACAGGCTAATTACGCTGCCTCCAAGGCGGGCGTGATCGGTCTGACCAAGGCGGTGGCGCGCGAGCTTGCACCCCGCGGCGTACGAGTGAACGCGGTCGCCCCCGGGTTTGTCGAGACGGATATGACGGCAAAGCTCTCGGAGAAGGTGCGTGCGGCAACCGAGGAGCAGATTCCCCTTAAGCGTATGGCGCAGCCCGAGGAGGTGGCCGGTGTGGTGCGCTTTTTAGTGAGCGATGCGGCTGCTTACATTACGGGCGAAGTCATACGCGTCGACGGCGGAATGGCGATGTAGAAACCAGAGCCACACAACAGCTTGGATGAGGAGACCATGATGGAACAGAGAGTTGCAATCACCGGCATCGGTGCCGTATCGCCGCTCGGCAACACCGCGCTTGCCACCTGGGCGGCCATGTGCGCCGGCACGTGCGGCATCGGTCCGATCACGCACTTTGATACCGATGCATTTGCCGTCAAGGTGGCGGCCGAGGTCAAGGGTTTTGACGGCAATGAGTACTTTGGCAAGCATGACGCCAAGCATCTCGACCCCTGTGTTCAGTTTGCGATGGCGGCGTCGGACGAGGCCATGCACGATGCGGGCTTTGATGTCGAAGGCGCCATCGATCGCGAGCGCTTGGGCGTCTACGTGGGCTCGGGCGTGGGCGGCATGCAGACGCTTGTCGACAACGTCCACACGATTGCCGATCGCGGGCCTCGTCGCGCATCGCCCTACATGATCGCGATGATGATCCCCAACATGGCTTCGGGCAACATCGCGATTCGCCATAAGGCAAAGGGCCCGACCCTGCCCGTGGTGACCGCGTGCGCAACCTCGGCCCATGCGGTGGGTGAGGCGTTCCGCGCCATCAAGCACGGCTATGCCGATGCAATCCTGGCCGGCGGCGCCGAGGCCGCCATTATCCCCGATGCCGTTGCGGGCTTTACGTCCTGCCGCGCATTGACCACCAACCCCGATCCCGCGACGGCCTGCCGTCCGTTCGATGCAGACCGCGACGGCTTTGTGATGGGCGAGGGCGCCTGCGTGCTCGTGCTCGAGGGTATGGAGCACGCACAGGCTCGCGGTGCGCACATTTACGCCGAGGTCGTGGGCTACGGCAACACCGATGACGCCTACCACATCACGAGTCCCGACCCGGACGCGGCAGGTATCGCCCGTGCGATATCGTTGGCGGTGGCCGAGGGCGACGTTAAGCCTTCCGAGGGCCTCTACATCAACGCCCACGGCACCTCGACCAAGCTCAACGATTCGTCCGAGACTGCGGGCATCAAACGAGCGCTCGGCGAGGACGCGGCGCGCGCCGCACATGTCTCGTCGACCAAGTCGATGACCGGCCACATGATCGGTGCCACGGGCGCCATCGAGGTCATGGCCTGTGCCATGGCGCTCGAGCAGGGTGTGGTGCCGCCGACCATTAACTACCACACGCCCGATCCCGCCTGCGATCTTGACTACACGCCCAATCGCGCGGTTCGCGCCGACCTTACCTGGGCGCTTTCGACCAATCTGGGCTTTGGCGGACACAATGCCGCCATCGCGCTGCGTAGATATGCAAGGAGCTAGAGCTGTCTCTTATACACATCTCCGAGCCCACGAGACTCCTGAGCATCTCGTA
>ERZ1026943.684-NODE-684-length-16159-cov-9.867362_pt1 | contig 16159 bp, 13 predicted proteins | sample MGYA00519461_ERZ1026943 | MGnify/ENA primary metagenome ERZ1026943 (study PRJEB26926, sample SAMN06164617) | human gut metagenome | biome: ENVO:00009003; feature: ENVO:2100002; material: ENVO:00002003 | host: Homo sapiens | place: USA | collected 2012 ...
CGAGATGCTCAGGAGTCTCGTGGGCTCGGAGATGTGTATAAGAGACAGCCAGAATATTAGTGAAAGACAAAAGTTTTATGTCAAGAGAAAATAATTACCGTAATGCATATTCAGCATATGTGATAAAGGATAATGTCTATTATACAGATGACTGGTATAGAATTATTAAGAAAAAAAGAAGTAGTGGAGAAAAATGTGTATTAAAGAAATATAAAAATCATCATTCTTATGGTAATGAAACAACAACAATTATTCCTGTAGGTAATTTTTTTATCATTAAACATTTTTTCAAAGATAGCAAGAATTATAAATATACATGGACATTAGTTAAAACAAATGGACAAAAAGTTAAAAAATTGTATGAATTGGAAAATTGCAAAAGCTAATGGCAATATAACGTAGGCAATTTCAAGTGAAAAAAGCTCTTTTATGGATATATTGTCATTAAAATTAATTATTTTATGAAAGTGTAGAAACAAAATCAAGCAGCTTGATTACAAAAAAGTGTATAGGTCTAATATGCTGTTTTATAAGAACTAATTGAGAATTGGTTTTATAAATAAAATGAAAGTATTTTTGCAGAGTTATTAAATGAAGGGAGACGAATGTATATGAAAAATGCAAGAAAAGAAATACACCATATGATAAAGATATGGAAGAATGCCATTTGCATGTTAATGGCCGTTGCAATGATCATTGCTTATATTCCGAATGATACATTTGGAATACAAAACATAAGTAAGGTAGAGGCTGCAGTATCCTATAATGCAGATTCAGCAGCGAGTTATGCACTGACCTATACAGATGCTACCGGTGGTTATGGAACAGGAAACTATAATAAAGCATATAGTAATTTTGATGGGCATGATTGTGCCAATTTTGTATCGCAGTGTCTGGTAGCCGGAGGTTTAGCAACAGATGGCACATGGTATCCATATTCAAGAGCCTGGATAAGAGCAGATTATTTATTGGAATGGTTTAAAGCAAATCCTGAGTTTAGTGGTCATATCGTGCGTAATCCATCAGCTTCTGAAGTAAAAAAAGGTGATCCTTTATTCTATGTATGGGGAACTGAAGTTGCAGGTGCAGTGCCTAATGATGTAGATCATGCCGGTATTTGTACGGGAACAGATGGAAATGGTAATCCATTAGTCTCAGCACATACCAAAAATAGAAGAAATTACAGTGCATGGAGAATGGGAGCAGGTGCAGTATATGTTGTAAAATTGCATGAGGTGTCATTGAACCAGACACCGGATAGTAGTGATTGGTATGAATCTATGTCCTCTATTGATACAGGAACAGGATTTTATGGAAATTTGATAAAAAATGATGGTTGGGCTACGGTTGGAGCAACGGTTGATAATAATGTAGAAATAGTATCAGAATATGCAGGTAGTTATACTGTATGGTATTTTGAGAGGCAATCAGATGGTAGTTATGTAATACGTAATTGTAGTGATTTAAATAAAGTATTGAGTGTGGAGGCATCTTCTACTGAGAGAGGGGCAAATGTACACTTATCTGATTATAGGAATGCCGATAATCAGAAATGGTATATTTATGGCCGTTGGAGTGGCGAATATTATATAAGACCAAAGAATTCAGATAAAGTGCTAGATGTTAAGTCTGGCAGTAATACTGTAGGAACAAATGTAGAAATATGGACTAAAAATGAAACCAGCGCACAGCAATTTGCAATATATAAAGTACCGAGTGCACAGAGTTCTAATATTTCAGTGAGCGCAGGTGATTCAAAGACAAATACAACATTTTCGTGGAACAAGGCTGATAATTCCAATATTTATTCATTAAGAATATTCACAGGAAGTGTTAGTAATTTACAAGAATATAAATCATTTTATAATCTTCGAGGTTTATCATATAATATTATATTGCCCGAGGGATATTATGAGGCATATGTAGATTATTGTAATGATTATAGTTTTATAAGGAGTATTAATACTGTAAAGTTTTATGTGAGCAAACATGTGCATAGTTATTATATAAATGGTAAAATACAAGCCATTTGTCAGACTTGTGGTGAAAAAAATCCTGCTTATAAGGGTTCTGATTCAGGATCGGCATCAATACCAACACATCTCCCTACGATTGATGTTAAGAAAACTTTTCATGTAACATTATCTGCTTCACGGTATATATTTAATGGAAAAAAGAAAACCCCGACGGTTGTTGTAGAAAATGAGAATGGAACGGTATTAAGAAAAAATAAAGATTACACGGTTTCTTATAGTATGGGACGTAAAAATATAGGCATATATAAGGTAAAGGTAATAGGCAAAGGTAGTTATGCGGGAACTATTATAAAAACATTTATCATATCACCCAAATGTACAAATATAAGTGTCAGGGGTGTGAAAGAGGGACTTTGGATATCCGGAAAGACTGTTAAAGGTGTAAGCGGATATCAAGTTCAATATGCATATAACAAAAAATTCACATCACACAAGAAAATTATTACACACAAGAAAAATATTTTTAAAATATCTCAATTGAAATCTAAAAAAACATATTATGTAAGAATGCGCACATATAAGGTGGTAAGGAATAAAAAGGTATATTCATCATGGAGTAAGATAAAACAGGTGAAAACGAAATAAATATTTTATGGGAACGCAAAATTATTTTATTTAAGTGATCAAGTAAATGTTTTATATATAAATGAAGGGAGACGAATGTATATGAAAAATGCAAGAAAAGAAACACACCATATGATAAAGATATGGAAGAATGCCATTTGCATGTTAATGGCCGTTGCAATGATCATTGCTTATATTCCGAATGATACATTTGGAATACAAAACATAAGTAAGGTAGAGGCTGCAGTATCCTATAATGCAGATTCAGCAGCGAGTTATGCACTGACCTATACAGATGCTACCGGTGGTTATGGAACAGGAAACTATAATAAAGCATATAGTAATTTTGATGGGCATGATTGTGCCAATTTTGTATCGCAGTGTCTGGTAGCCGGAGGTTTAGCAACAGATGGCACATGGTATCCATATTCAAGAGCCTGGATAAGAGCAGATTATTTATTGGAATGGTTTAAAGCAAATCCTGAGTTTAGTGGTCATATCGTGCGTAATCCATCAGCTTCTGAAGTAAAAAAAGGTGATCCTTTATTCTATGTATGGGGAACTGAAGTTGCAGGTGCAGTGCCTAATGATGTAGATCATGCCGGTATTTGTACGGGAACAGATGGAAATGGTAATCCATTAGTCTCAGCACATACCAAAAATAGAAGAAATTACAGTGCATGGAGAATGGGAGCAGGTGCAGTATATGTTGTAAAATTGCATGAGGTGTCATTAAATCAGACTGCGAGGGGTGAGATGACTATACCAACAATTACAACAAACAGAGATTGTTATGCTGTTGGTGAGACAATGAATATAACATGGGATAAAACCAGCAGTCAAAGTGACTTTCTTCATTATTGGTTGATTATTACGAATACAGATACTCAAAAGGAATGTTTTGGTGGTGCAACAGGAGCAAATGGTGATGTAAATGCAAATAGCTATCAATTTACTATTCCAGAAGCTGGACATTATCGCATTAATATCTGGGCGGTTCCTTATAATGATAAAGAACATCGACAAAAGATGACCGCAAAAACAGTATGCACCTATGGCTATGATAGTGAAACACAAAATTTAGGCAATGATTTTTATGCCACAATTATGAATACGGGAAGAAAAAAATATTTAACAGCTGACAGTGACGATAATGTAACGATTAGAACTGCTTCAAATCAAACGAATCAGTTATGGCATTTTATAAGACAAGGTAATGGTTCTTATGAGATTGTAAACTATGCATCGGGGAAAGCACTTGACGATTATAATTGGGGACAAACCAATGGTACAAATGTATGGGTGTATCCAAGAAATAATGCAACAGCACAGAGATGGTTTATCAGAGGAACAGCAGGAGCATATTTTTTAAATGCATCATGTGGATCAGCAGTTCTGGATGTTGAGAGTTATGGATCGGCAGATGGAACTAATGTATGGTTATATGAAAGAAATGATTCAGGAGCACAAAAATTTACGATACAAAAGAAATCAATCAATTTAAACAAGTGTAATGTGACGGGTATTACAAGAATACAGGGTGGATGTAAAGTATCATGGCAGACAGTATCAGGAGCTACAAAATATGAAATTTATCGAAAGAAACAGACGGATAAAAACTATACAAAGTTAGCAACGATATCTAGTGGAAATGTAAATACATACAATGATACAAATTGCGTATCAGGTGTAACATATCTATATCTTGTTAGAGCAGTGAATAATTATACTACAGGTTCATTTGGTAATGGCTGGTATGCCTTATATTTAAATAACACAAATGTATGGATAACAGAAGCATTGACAAATAAAGTAAGCCTTTCCTGGAATACAGTGAATGGTGCTAATGGATATTATATTTATATGTATGATGCAACGAGTAAAAAGTGGCAGAGAGTACTTGATGTAGCCGGAAAATCTACAACCTCCTGTACATTATCGGGATTAAAACAGAATACTACATATAATTTTTTAGTTAAGGCATATGGTACATGTACTTATAATAAGACTTCAATCCATACAAGTTATAACAGCAATGTTTTGACTGTTACAACAGCAGCGTATAATGGAATGAAAAAGACTTCCAAAGGCTGGTATTACTATAGAAATGGTGTAAAACAAACAAATTATACAGGTTTATTAAAGCGTACAAATGGTACATGGTGCTATATAAAAAATGGAAGATGGCAGTCAAAATATACCGGAATAGTAAAACATACAAACGGCAAGTACTACTATGTGTATAAAGGTAGAAAAAAGAATAGTACTAAGTTGGTGAAACATACAGATGGAAAATGGTGGTATGTAAAGAAAGGCGTATGGCAGCCAAAATATAAAGGTATTGTTAAGAAATCAGGAAAGAAATACTATGTAGTTAAGGGCAAAAAGAGTAACAAGACAGGTTATGTAACGGTTAAAGGAAAACGCTACAGAGTAGTCAAAGGAAAAGTACAATAAAAATTTGTTGTAGTAGATTGCAAAAGCAATAGTTTATTTTAATTAGTAGCCGCACATTTCAGTAATATATGGGTTAGGTATGTCATTGAGATGTGCGGCTATAAATATATTCAAATGAGGAAGTGAGAATTATAGTATGAAAAAATATTCAAAATTGCCGTTGGAATAGTGTTGGCAGTTTGTGTTTATATACAGACAGGATGTAGTCAGATAAATATATTCACAAATAGTAGTGAACAGAATATTACTACATATGTTGATACAAATACTGGAAAAGAATTTGTTGTTATAGGAGATAAAGTAGCGGTTAATTTACCTGTGTCTGTAAAAACGTTTATAACAGAAGATGGAAATCGAAAAGAATTACCTGAAGGTATAATGGAATATGCGGGAGACAGATGATACCTCTTATAGATGGTTATGTAACGAAAATGGAAACGTATAGCGTGATGGGGTTTCGTTTAGAAGGAATAGTTTATGATATTTATAAACATGCACGACAAGATAATTTTTGGAGAAGATTAGATTATTGATTATATTACAGGAGAAAAACTATGCAGACAATTATTTTGGTTATAGGTTGTATTTGTACTCTTATTATTTTGGTTCATTTATATATGAGTGAAATAGATAAACATACTTTATTTAGGGTAAGTGAAAAAGTTTTATTAATTTGTATTTTGGTTGCCACGGTATTTTTTGGTGTGATTCCAGAAATTGTTATGGTAACACATAAACAGCAGTATGATATAGCACAAGATTTACTGCATACATCAGGAAAAGTATATGATGCAAACAAACATACTGTGGATATAGAAATTGAAGATGTAGGTCAGGTAGATATATTGTCGGTGGATAATTATTATAAAACAGATGACTATTATATTGTTTATTATGTACGGGTAGATGTAGAAGTCCCTCAGGGATATTTAAGAGGAGTGCCGGTAATTGTAGAAAAAAATATCTTTGGTACAGATACTATAGTTAAATGGGATTATAGTCTTGAGGATGAAATGTTTTATTATGAAAAATATGGGCAGGATGATTCGGATTCAGATTCTGAATATGAGAAAGATGCATTTGGTAATAGACATGATGTCAAATTTGAATTCACAAATGCTCCATCATATACAATTGGTGATTTGTTTAATTATATTGGAATATCTGCTCCACATGATATTGCAGAGGCAAGTGTTACTTCGATAACAAATAACTATGATGCATTAGAGTATTATATATTATGGAGAAGCAGAGATACCGGAAAAACAATGGATCGCTGGGTAAGGGCAGTATACGATAAAGAAACGGGAAAGTGGAATTTATGTAGTGCTGAAAAGAAAGAATCAACTTTAAATAGTAAACTGGCAGGATATGCATCAGGAAGTGATGACACTTATGACAATGATTATACAGATGATTACAGGATTGTTGAAAGTAATACTTTCTTAGGATGGACAAAGGTAGAGCAATAAAAGAAGCAAGCGAGACGGGAATCTGTCTCGCTTGTTTTGTCGAAAAAGCAATGTAGAATGTCAGTTTTGCATGGGACGGTTTTTGAAGAAAATATATGATATTATTATTTTAAATTTACTGAGACATTATAGTAAAAATATATAGATATGAGTGGGAGAAAGATAAAATGGCTTATAATGTTATGGATTTAAAATGCCCTAATTGTGGATTCCCGATAAGTGTTGGACAAAAAGAATGTCCAGCAGGACATCCAATTAATATTACTTCTTTTAACAGTGTAAATTCTATGCCGAGTCCAATGGTAAATCGTTATATAAATTTTTATAAAAAAGAATTGGGTACTGATCCTGAAAATAAGGAGATTAATAAATCTATAGGAATATGTTTTTTGAAATTGCACTTATATGCTAAAGCGCTAGAGGCGTTTGATAAGGCTATGGTTGATAATTTTGATGATTCTGAAACATATTTTTATGCGGCTGTATGCATTCTTGGTGGTAAGAAAGCATTTCTTAATCCAAGATCTAATATAGATAAAGCATTAGAATATATAGATGCAGCGTTAATGGTAGAACCAAGAGGAATCTATTACTATTTTATGGCTTATATAAAATATGATTATTTTTCGCGTAAGAGCTATATGACCTCACCAGATTATAGAGAATGTCTTAGTATGGCTATAGATGTTGGAGTGCCGGATGTTGATATTCAGATGTTGTATGACGTGTTGAATGTTAGTCGACCGGATTGTATGTAGAGGTGACGAGGAAGAATGATAAATAAGTATATAGAATTTGCGGTTTATGTAGAAACGATTCATGAAAGCAGTAGTTCTGCTAACTCTGGTAGTTCATTCATTCTTATATGGTTGCTGTATGCTTTAGTTTTTTTAGGAATTATTATCATTATTAGAAATTTTGATTCTTTTAAAAATGCAAAAATGGTTAAGCAATTATGTAAAGGTAAAAATTCAGAACAGTCTGAAGTTATTGCATATTTTCTTAGGGCAGGATGTGGCGCTAAGATTATTTCTGATGAGCAGTATTTGCAGATGGTAGATCGCAAAAAACAGAAATATGGATCTGCAAAATATGCATTAAACAAATTAGGGATTGATGAAGAACAGGTTAACGAAATCAGTCCGGTATGTTTTGAAGGATTTGATTATAAAAATGCGTATGTAAAAAAGACTATTAACGGAAAATGGATTAGTTCCAGATATGAGGTGACATGGATTTTTTTTAGTGATTCACAGGTGCATGTGTATAGTTGTGGATTTGATATGGATAAAGAAAATAAAAAGGAATCTACATCAGAATATTTTTACAGGGATGTAAATTCATTTTCCACAATATCAGAGGAAGAGGTTGGACAAAATAATATAACGGTGCCAACAGAAAAATTTGGTATGTATGGTGCTGGTATAAACTTTGAATGTGCGTTGACGAATTGCGATAATGTAGTTCAATCCATAAATGGAATGAGACAAAAGCTACGTGAAAAAAAATTACGGCCTTAAGGCTGATTATATAAAAATAAAAAAACAGCAAATGAAGAAGGAGAAAGAGATATGGGAATAGTAATTATTATTTTAATTGTAGGAGGAATTATTTGGTACAAACAGACAATAGGGTCTGATAATGCAAAACTTGTAAAGGAACTTACTAGAGGTAGAAATCAAACTCAGACAGATGTAATTACATATTTTGTGCGTCAAGGATGTGGAGCTAAAACTATTACAGATGAGCAATATTATAACATAGTTTCGAATGCACGTGCTCAGTATAATTCGATGCAGAGAGCACTTGATAAAATAGGTATAGATGCAGATGAGGTAAAAGAAGTAAAACCGGTGTATTTTGAAGGATTTAGATATAAGGATGCATTTGTTAAGCAAGTTGCAAGTGGTGCTAAAATTAGCTCTAGCTATGAAATAACCTGGATTTTCTTTAGTGACTCACAGGTTCACGTTTACGATTGCATATTTAATCTTGATGATGATAAGAAAACAGAAATTATTGATGAATATTTTTATAAGGATATAACATCTTTTACAACAGTTTCAGTAGAAGAACAAGACAGGAATGGAGAGTCATATCCGCTTGAAGTGTTCAGAATGAAAGGAGCTGGAAACATTGACTTTGAATGTACAATGACAGACAGAGAAGGTGCTAATGCATCAATCAGAGGAATGAAACAGAAACTTCGTGAGAAGAAAAATGCATAATAACTAATATGAATTATAGGTGTCAAAGAATCCATTAGATAATAATAGGGTTCTTTGACACTTTTAGGATAGTATGGCAAAAAAAAGAATTCAATATATAGAGAAAGAAAAAAATTTGATTCATCCGATTTACGATAGAAAGTTGGTAAGACCACATATTGATTGGAAGAAGACAATATGGTTTGTTGTTTTATTTGTAGTAACCGCTTGTTTGATATCAAAAGAAATATTTATGTATTTAATGGATTATGAATGGATTCATAATGGTTATGACATAGTTAGTTATATGTTGCTTGTATCCTGGTGCATGCTTTATCAAGGAATTATTTGTTCAAAGATGATTGCTATATGGAGTATAAAAGTTTATCAAAGATATGCTTCAGCACAGACCAGATTGATGTGTTGTTATATTCCAAGTTGTTCTGAATATGCAATCTTAGCTATTGAAAAATATGGTGCATTTTATGGTGGTTATAAAGCTGTGTGTAGGGTAATAAAATGTGGATCATATGGTGGGGTGGATTATCCTTAAGAGTTTGAGTAGTTGGGAAGGTGATATATGTGAATAAAATAAGCTTTATGGAGATTAGCAGTGGTGAATATGTAGGGGTATGCTCGATAGAAATAACATCGATTCCAGATATATCAATTATAAGTTCTGTGTATCAAGATCATACAGGTATAGAAAAAGAATATATGAATAACTTTAGTAGCCTTGCATCTGAAGTTTTTCAAAATTATAAATATATTATCTCACAAAATTCCAATGCAGAGATATCTATGGAGTTGTTATGGGTAACAGAACCGGTGAATAATCAGCCTTATAATGCGAAGATAAGGCCATTTTTAGTTATTCGAGCAATTTCAGGTGATCAGTCGTCTGCACAGGCAATAATTGAACAGATATATAGTTTATATGAATCTTCCTTAAAGTTACAGAAATATGGATTTGAGGAAATTGAGTTTCCCAGATTAACAGAAATAATTAGCGGGGTACAGATTGAAGACAGTATAGCAATTGTTAAAGATGAAAGAGAAGAAAATCTTAATAATCAGTTTTTATCTGCAGCTTATTCTATTGATGTGTTTGATTCATATGCACATGATATGAGTTCTATCATGAATGAATTGACAGAACAACCATATAGTATGTTTTCTATTCAGTTGTTTCCAACACAATTAACTGTAGAGGAAAAAACAGAGATAGCACGAATTGCGCAGATTTTGGATACTTTAAATAAAGGCGTTATGACGCAGGGAATAGGAAATGTAAGTATTTCGGCAGCGGGACGTTTGGCTGAAATATATAAATATTACCAAACAGTAAGTGCTGGGGCAATGTTTGGATATAATATAATTGTTGCAGGATCCTATGGCAATACAGATAAGCTTGCATCAAAAGTACAAGGTTATATATCGTATGATCCAGAAAAACCTGTTTTTATGAAACAAGTGCATATGGACACTTCTCAACTTCGGATTACGGATAATTATTATTCATTTCCATGGATTGTAAATGAGATGTTAATTGACCTGAATAGAAATCCATATATATGGAATCAGGATAACTCAGATCAATTTTTATATAGAATGCCATATGTTATATCGGCAAAAGAAGCCGGAGGCATATTTAGATTACCACTGGGAAATGGTCGTATATCAGCAGGATTGCCGATAAATGATTCGGAAAGTGCTAGTAAAACTTATGCAGACAATCTTATAAATGCAGGGGACATAGAAATTGGTATTCTGAAAAATTCTGAAAAGAATACAATTGGAATTTCACTTAAAGATCTGGCAAAACACATGTTAGTAGTAGGAACCCCAGGTTCGGGAAAAACAACATTTTCGGTGAGTTTGTTGGATAGATTGTGGAAAGAACATAATATTCCTTTTTTGGTTATTGAACCCGCAAAGAATGAATATAGAGCTTTAATACAGAGTATTCCAGAGATACAGATATTTACACCGGGTAAAAATTTTATATCGCCTTTTGTATTTAATCCATTTGTTCCACCGGAAAATGTTAGGTTGGAGACATATAAATCTACATTGAAGACGGCTTTTGCTGCGGCTGTATCAATGACAACACCGCTTGATAAAATTTTTGAAGAGGCAATTAATAATTGTTATTCAGATTTTAGATGGTTGGATAATTATACTATGGCTGATAAAGGTCAGATATTTAATATAACAGATTTTATAAAGTGTTTTAAAAATACTTTTGATGAGATTGGATATACAGGAGATGCAAAAAATATTGGACGTGCTGGAGTGGTGCGTTTGAAAAGTCTTGAAAATTTATTTGATAATTATTTTTCAATTCCAATACAAGATTTATTACAGAAACCGACCATTATAGAGTTGGCTGCTATAGAAAATAGTGATCAGAAAGCATTGATAATATCATTGTTATTATTATCGATATTGGCATATGTAAATGCAAATTATGTTGGTGATGGGGGATTGAAAAATGTAATACTTCTTGAAGAAGCTCATGTGTTATTAGATGCGTCATCAAACGTTGGACAGGGTGATGCTAATCCAAGTGCGATAGCTCAGAATTTAGTTAAGCGTATGTTGGCTGAGATACGCTCATATGGTGTTGGAATAATAATAGCGGATCAGTCACCTAGAAAAGTGTCTACAGATGTTGTTGCACTTACGGATATGAAAATGGTATTCAGATTAGTTGAGGCAACTGATAAGCAGATAATCGCAGACAGTATGAATATGGGAGATGGTCAAGAACAAAGGTTATCAAGATTGAAACCTGGCGAGGCATTTTTGTTTTTTAATAAGCTGGATAGTCCGGAAGAGGTAGTTACACCAGATTATCGTCTTGAAAACAATATTGATATTACATTATCAGATAAGGATATCGGAAAACTTACAACTTATTGGAATGATAAAAAGAAAAATTTAAGACCATATCCTGAATGTGATGAGGTGTTTTGTTGCAAGGAGTGTTGCATTTATGAAAGAAGAATATTGGCTAAGGAAATAGCACGTAGGATTTTTGTAAAAAATTTCAAATCAGATATGTCGGATTTTAATGCGATAAAAAAAGTGTTTGCACAAATAACAAAATTAACAAAATATGAATTAAATGATGAAGAATTTTCACCGGAATTGTTAGCTTGTGTAAAAGTACAATTATGGAGAAAAATAGTGTATGGAACCAAAATTTCGGTGAATGAAAAAATAATACATAATTCTTTGAGAAAGTCATGAGGATAAAAATATATGGGAGATGAATTTGGAGAAGTTACTGAAGATGTTAAGGAAGATTTCACCCCTACAGAGGGATTAGAAGAAGCAGAGGTAGAGGAGATACCGGAAGATACGGAAGAGAAAATCTCTGAAGAAGTTTCAGAGATGGAGGAAGATTTCACCTCTGCAGAGGGATTAGAAGAAGCAGAGATAGAGGAGATACCGGAAGATACGGAAGAGGAAATCTCTGAAGAAGTTTCAGAGATGGAAGAAGATTTCACCCCTGCAGAGGGATTAGAAGAAGCAGAGGTAGAGGAGATACCGGAAGATACGGAAGAGGAAATCTCTGAAGAAACTTCGGAAATGGAGGAAGATTTCACTCCTGCAGAAGGATTAGAAGAAGCAGAAGTAGAGGAAATACCAGAAGATACGGAAGAAGCCGCTGAAGGAACTTCAGAGAGGAAGGAAGATTTTACCTCGGCAGAGGGGTTAGAAGAAACAGAAGTAGAGGAGATGCCAGAAGACACGGAAGAGGAAGCTTTTGAAATGAATGAGACAGGAGAGGATGGTGGTATTCCTGTAAAGGTGTTAAAACCAAATGGAGATACAAGTACATATGTACCAGAGTATGATGAAGAAATTTCCGCTTTAGACAAGGGAATAGAAAACGCAAAGCAACCATATCTAGATGAAGCAAAAGAGATTGCAGATGAATATAATAGGATAATTGAAGATTCAGAAATGGCAAATGAAGATAAAATATCTTCATTAGAGATGGAAAAAAATCGTTTGACATCTTTAAAAGATCAGTGGCAAGAGGAAAGTTCAGAATGGTATGAAGAAAAAGATAGACTTCAGAAAATGAAAAGTCAACAGACTATAGATGATATGCAGGAAAATGAAAGTGTTGATATATCAAGCGATGAATTAAACTCATTTTCGGACAAGATTAAGAACTTTTGGGAAGATGATACAGAAGATAATGCATATGTGTCGGATAATACGAATAAGATACATGATATTAATAATCAGGCAAAAGATATACGATCTCCTAAATCTATAGAGGAAATGGATGCGAATGAGCCCAATGTAGATGTGTTTCCGTTAGAAAAAACGAATCAAACAATAAATAATATAGAATTGGATGATGGATCTGAACAGAAAATTTTTGATCATCCGGACAGATTATTGAATGAGTTACCTTATTCACAGGGAATTAATGAGTTTGACAAGGAGGGAACGTGTGCTTTGGCAAATCTTGGAAGTTGGCTGGAAATAGGAGGTAGTCGTAATGTTGAAAATGATATTGTAAAATATGCATCGACTCATATGGATATGTATGGTAATGCTTTATGCAGCGAAAGCGGGGGCGTTTTACCAGAAAATATACCTGTGATATGGAAACAATTTGGTGTAGACGCATATTTGGACGGATCAAAAAATTTAGAGCATATAGCGGAGGCTGTTGAAAGTGGAAAGGCTGTTTCTGTTGGAGTCAATGCAGGAAAGCTTTATGAGAGTGATAATATTGAAAATATAGATCTTAATGATTGTTATGGAGATGGTGGAGCTAATCATGCTATTGGAGTTATGAGTTGTGCCAGAGATGCTATAACAGGTAATCTCACACATTTTTATATAAACGATACAGGAAGAGATTTGGCGCGTGATGCATGCAGGAAAGTAAAAGTAGTAGATTTTTTACAGGCATTTAATGTAAAGCGTGGAGTTGCAATAATATCAAAAAAACCTATATGGTAAACGGAAGCTAAGTTCACATTTATTCTGGGAGAAGAGATTATGAAAACAATTAAAGAAATTATTGAATTGGTAAATTCATATGATTTGCCAATACAGATTATGGATAATGAATCGTTATCAATTCCATTTGTTGCAGAAGTGAAAGGAAAATTATATTTAACTTTTTTTGTTTATTATTTGCAAGGGGCATATGGTAATACAAAAAGAAAAGTTATGGTGAGGTGTGTATATTATATAAATCCGAAAAATCTAGATGATATTTTGGAGCGTAAGGTTCTGAATAATTGTGAAGATGAGCCGGATATAAATTTATTTAACAGACACAATATACCAAAAGATGTAATAAATAATACAAATAAGTATGATTTCCTTGTTGATTTGACAGATGAGATTTTAACGAATCCTGAAAACATAAAGGAAAAGATAATTTTATATGCTGATTACTTTTGTGCATGTGTAAATAATCAGTTAAAAGCGGTTTATTGGCAGTATGGAAGAACGTATTTTGAATGGCTTAATAGTTTATTATGATTGGAGGAAATAATATGTCATTATTTGGAAGAAATCCTAATGAGGAATTTTATAACGGAGGGAAAAAGCATTGGACAGATGTAATAAAGAATAGTGGACCGGGAGAATTGTTAATATGGAGACAGCCTGAAGAAGATTTTAATACAAATTCCACATTGATTGTAATGCCTGGAGAACAGGCGATTTTTATAAAAGGAGGAAATGTTGAACAAGTATTTGATAATGGAACATATAGATTGTCTACGGAAAATTATCCATTTATAAGTAGACTCAGAAATGCTTTTTCAGGAGGAATAAGCACTTTCAATTGTGTGGTTTATTTTGTAAGAAGAGCTGATAGTCAAGAGATAATATGGGGAACAGATTCACCAATACAGGTAAGGGATAAGGTTTGGGGTGTCAGAACGGAAGCTAGAGTGCGGGGAGCATATAAGGTAAGAATTGATAATCCGGCGAAATTTCTCGGAAAACTTGTTGGAAATAACATTCAATATCAGGCTCAGGATGAATTAAAGAAATATTTTATGAATGAGTTTCAGGGAAAGATAAAGTCAGCAGTATCTAGATATTTAAATTCATTAGAGCAAGAATTAATAGGAATAGATGCGTATATAGATGAGCTATCTGAGCAAATACAACCACGCATAGATGAGATTGTTCAGGAGTATGGTCTTAAATGTATAAGTTTTTCGTTAGCAGGCTTGGATGTTGATACGTCAAAGTATGATATTATAGATGAATCTCAGATTGCAGCAATAGGAAAAGCAAATCTTGCTAGAGGAGATCGATCCTATATGGACATAATGGGAGAAGACTGGGGCAGACAGCAGGCAGCTAATATTTTAGGAGATCTTGCAAGAAATCCAGGTGCAGGTGGAGTTGGAGCAATGGGTGCAGGTATGGGCATGGGTATGGCAGCAGGTAGTGTGTTTGGAAATATGGCCAATCAGATGTTTGAACCAATGCACCGACAATCACAGCAGATGAACAATGCTGTAAATCAGCCATCAATGCGAAATAGTAGGTTTTCACCAAAAAACAGTGATCTAAATGCTGATATGGATCAAGTACAAAATTCTGATGAAGATCCTGTTGCGATATTGACTAAATTGAAGAAAATGTTAGATGCAGGATTAATTGAACCATCGGAATATGATGCTAAAAAAACGGAAATATTGAAGAGAATGTGAGGTGGTTAATAATGAATAGAAGAAACATATTGCAGATTGCTTTAAAAATGATATTTGTGGTAATTTTTAATATTTCTTTTTTTGTTATTTCAGGAATTCATCATCCTGTATCAGTGTGGATTGCATATGGTTTTATCCATTTTTCCTATGTTACATTTTTATTTGCACCAAAATTGTTGGGAGAGAAGTCTAAGTTATTTGAATTAGGGTTAAGCAATGATACAATTTCATTAGGAGAATACGAAAAGGCCTTTGATGACTTATGTACATCAATAAGACTATCTCCTCCAGAGCATTATTTACCAATGACTAATATGGGTTACTTAATAGAAAAGGGATTTGCTGATTATAGAGTTTCAAAGCTTTTTTATATAGCCTTAAAAAAGATTGGAGATGTAAACGCTTTTGTTGCGTTAGCAAATCAAATATTTAAAGTTGAACAAGATTTGGATAGTGCTATGAAGATAGCAAATGAGGTATTACAAATATCTCCAGATAATATTTTAATGATTTTTTTAAAGGCTATGATTTATTTTGAAAAGCACGAATTGATAACAGCATGTGACTTATGCGATAAATGCATTGAATTGGAAAATACATATTGGCCGGCATATTTCCTAAAGATATATATGCAAGATGAAAATTTATATGATGTAAAATCTGTCTCTTATACACATCTCCGAGCCCACGAGACTCCTGAGCATCTC
>ERZ1026943.699-NODE-699-length-15901-cov-7.247381_pt1 | contig 15901 bp, 15 predicted proteins | sample MGYA00519461_ERZ1026943 | MGnify/ENA primary metagenome ERZ1026943 (study PRJEB26926, sample SAMN06164617) | human gut metagenome | biome: ENVO:00009003; feature: ENVO:2100002; material: ENVO:00002003 | host: Homo sapiens | place: USA | collected 2012 ...
GATCTACACAAGGCTATTCGTCGGCAGCGTCAGATGTGTATAAGAGACAGCTGGTCATCTGCGGCGTCATGATCGGTTACATCTGTTCCGCTGTCACCGAGTTCGTGGTGGCATTTGCGCAGGACTCCAACATCGTCAACCTGCACAACTGGTCGCAGGGCAGCTTTTCCGGCATGACGTGGGGCAACGTGCGCACGGCAGCGCTGGTGGTGCTGCCCGCGCTGGCGGCGGCCTTCTGCCTTGCAAAGCCCATGGCAGCTTACCAGATGGGCGAAGCCTACGCCCGCAGCGTGGGCGTGGATGTGCGGCGGTTTTCCCGGCTGCTGGTGCTGCTTTCCAGCCTGCTGGCCGCCTGTGTTACCGCCTTTGCGGGGCCGATCTCCTTTGTGGGCATCGCGGTGCCGCACCTTGTCAAACAGCTGCTGGGCAGCGCCCGCCCGCTGTATGTGCTGCCGGGGTGCTGCTTGGGCGGAGCGGCGTTCTGCCTGCTGTGTGATTTGATTGCCCGCAGCCTGTTTGCGCCCATGGAGCTTTCCATCAGCGCAGTCACCGCTGTATTCGGTGCACCGGTGGTCATTGGGCTGCTGCTGCGCCGCAACCGGGAGGACGTGCGATGAAGTACTCTGTTGAAACCAACGCCCTTGCCATCGGCTACGGCAAAGCTGCCCTTGCCCGGGATATCGCGCTGGGCGCTGCCAAGGGGCAGGTGCTGGCACTCATCGGCCCGAACGGCGCGGGCAAATCCACCCTGCTCAAAACATTGGCGGGGCAGCTGGCCCCTTTGGGCGGCGCGGTACTGCTGGACGGGCAGGAGCTGGCACGCATCCCCGGCAACGCCCGGGCGCAAAAGCTGGCGCTGATGCTGCCCCACACCCGCCGCACCGAGTTGACCACCTGCTTTGAGTTTGCGGCGGCAGGACGCATCCCCTACACCGGGCGGCTGGGCATCCTTTCCGCTGAGGACAAAAAGCAGGTACAAAACGCGTTGGAGCTGGTGGGCGCGGCGCATCTGGCCAACCGGGACTTTAACTGCGTCAGCGATGGGCAGCGGCAGCGCATTTTGCTGGCGCGGGCAGTCTGTCAGCAGCCGCAGGTGCTTCTGCTGGACGAGCCCACCTCTTTTCTGGATATCAAGGGCAAGATCGAACTACTGACCATTTTGCAAAAGCTGGCGCATGAGCAGCAGCTTGCGGTCATCGTGACCCTGCACGAGCTGGACATGGCGCAGAAGATCGCGGACGCGGTGGTCTGCGTTTCGCCGCACGGCGTTTCTGCGCCCATGTCCCCGGCACAGGCCTTTGCCCGGGAAAATATCAAAGCGCTCTACGGCCTGACGGAAGTACAGTACAGCGCTGTTTTTGGTCCACCAAAGCCGGAAAAGCCCCAATTTGAGCACTATGTGCGCAGCGGGCAGAAGCTGCTGCGTTGCGGGTACACTACCGGCACCTGTGCGGCGCTGGCCGCTGCCGGGGCCGCCCGGCTGCTGCTGACCGGCACAGCACCGGAAACCGTCGCCCTGCGCACGCCGAAAGGCATTGTGGTAGAGGTTGCCCCCCTGTTCTGCCGCACCGTTGCCGAGGGTGCGGAATGCGCCATTGAAAAGGACGGCGGCGACGATGTGGACGTGACCACCGGTCTGCCGGTGACCGCCACGGTGACGCTGCTGCCCGGCACGCCCGAGATATGTATTACCGGCGGCGCGGGAGTGGGCCGGGTGACGAAGCCCGGGCTAGACCAGCCGGTTGGGCAGGCCGCCATCAACCATGTGCCCCGGCAGATGATCACCGAGGCGCTGCGCCGGGAGGCGGAAGCCGCCTGTTACCCCGGCGGCTTTGCCGTGACTATCTCCATCCCAGGCGGCGAGGAGGTAGCCCGGCGTACCTTCAACCCCCATATCGGGGTGGAGGGCGGGCTGTCGGTGCTGGGCACCAGCGGCATTGTAGAACCCATGAGCCAGCAGGCCATTCTGGACACCATCCAGCTGGAGATGAATCAGGCGGCGCTGCGGGCAAACGACCACCAGCGGCTCATCCTTGCCCCGGGCAATTACGGGCTGGACTACCTGCACGAAACGTATCCGCAGTTTGCCGCTATCCCGGTGGTCAAAACGTCCAACTTTATCGGAGATACGCTGGATATGGCAGCGGCGGCGCACTTTGAACAGGTACTGCTGGTGGGGCATATCGGCAAGCTGTGCAAGCTGGCGGGCGGCATTATGAACACCCACTCCCACACGGCAGACTGCCGCACGGAACTGTTCTGCACCCACGCCGCCCTGTGCGGTGCCGGCCGGGAAGTGTGCACCGCACTGTACAATGCCGCCACCACGGATGCCTGTCTGGAGATTCTGGATACAGCCGGGCTGCGGGAGCCGGTGCTGCAAAGCCTGCTTGCCGCCATCCAGCTGCACCTCGACCGCCGCGCGGGCGGGGCATTCCGGGTGGGCGCGGTGCTATTTTCAAACCAGCACGGCCCGCTGGGACAGACCGAGACTGCCGCCCGCCTGTTAGACGAATGGAAGGAGTAACACACATGGTACATTTTGTGGGCGCAGGCCCCGGCGCGCCGGATCTGATCACCCAGCGCGGTGCAGCATTTTTACAGGCCGCAGACTGCATTATTTACGCAGGCAGTCTGGTAAACCCGGCGCTGCTGGGGCTGGCAAAGCCGGGCTGTGCTATCTACAACAGCGCCGAAATGACGCTGGAGCAGGTACTGGACGTGATGCATCGGATGGAGAACGCTGGTAAGACCACCGTGCGTCTGCACACCGGCGACCCCTGCCTGTACGGTGCCATCCGGGAGCAGATGGATGCACTGGACGCAGACGGCATTTGTTACGATGATACCCCCGGTGTTTCCAGCTTTTGCGGCGCTGCCTCCGCGCTGAACGCCGAGTATACTTTACCCACGGTCAGCCAGACGGTCATCATCACCCGCATGGAGGGGCGTACCCCCGTGCCGGAGCGGGAAAGGCTGGCAAGCCTTGCCGCCCACGGCGCGACCATGGTGATCTTCCTGTCTATCGGGCTGATCGATAAGGTGCAGGCGGCGCTTTTGCAGGGCGCGTATACACCGGACACCCCCGCTGCCGTGGTGTACAAGGCCAGCTGGCCGGAAGAAAAAATCGTGCGGTGCACAGTTGGTTCTTTGGCTGAGAGCACCCGTGCAGCGGGCATTACCAAGACGGCACTTATCGTGGTGGGAGATTTTCTCGGCACGCAGTACGAGCGCAGCAAGCTGTACGACCCCGCCTTTACCACCGAGTTCCGCAAAGGAGAACCGGTATGACCCGCGCTTACCTTGCCTTTACGGATATCGGCCTTGCGCTAGCAAAGCGTCTGGCCGCCGCCTTGCCCGGCAGTGTTGCCCGGTGCGGGCGGGATGGCGATTCTCTTGCAGAATGGACAAGCGCACAGTTTGTGCAGTCGGATGCGCTGATATTTGTAGGAGCTGCGGGTATTGCAGTGCGGGCCATCGCGCCCCACTGCAAGAGCAAGACCACCGACCCGGCCGTGGTGGTGGTGGATGAATGCGGGCGGTTTGCCGTGCCCATTCTGTCCGGACATCTGGGCGGCGCAAACGATCTTGCGCGGGCCATTGCCACCGTATGCGGTGCTGTGCCGGTGATCACCACCGCCACCGATGCCCACGGCATTTTTGCGGTGGACGAGTGGGCAAAGCACCAAAACTGCATGGTACTAGAGCCGGAACGCATCAAGCTGGTCAGCGGCAAATTACTGGCCGGGCAACCGGTATATTACCGGACTGATTTCCCGGTAACAGGCACCGTGCCCGCAGGATTATTCCCCGCTGATACCCCGGAAAAAGCCGACTTTGCACTCACCCTTTGCCCCACCGGACAGGCACTGCATCTTGTGCCGCGCATCGGGGTGCTGGGCATCGGCTGCAAGCGGGGCACAAGCGCCGACACGCTGGAGGCTGCCTTTGCCGCCTTCTGCACCCGGCACGGCCTTGCTGCGCAGGCAGTCACCGCCGCCGCAAGCATCGACCTGAAGCAGAATGAACCGGGCTTGCTGGCCTTCTGTCAGGCGCGTGGCTGGCCGGTGCGGTTTTACTCTGCCGCACAGCTGCGCAGCTTGCCCGGGCAGTTCACTCCCTCCCCTTTTGTACAACGCGTGACCGGAGTGGATAATGTTTGTGAGCGGGCGGCTGTGCTGGACGCAGACGGCAGCCTGTTTTACCCGAAATTTGCCTGCAGCGGCGTGACCCTTGCGCTGGCGTGCAGGCCCTTTGCCCCGGACTGGAGGTGGCAGAATGCTTGACGTGATGGAAATCGACATTGACCGTCCCGAGAAGGTGGTTTATGTCGTGGGACTTGGCCCCGGCGAACCTTTTTATATGACCCAGCAGGCCGCGAATACGCTGGAAAGCGTTGACGCCATCTGCGGATATAAGGTCTATCTTGACCTCATCCGCGATGAATTCCCCTGCGAGGAATACTATTCCACCGGCATGACGCAGGAAATCGACCGCTGCCGCTGGGCACTGGAAAAGGCACACACCGGCAAGCGGGTGGCGCTGGTCTGCTCCGGCGATGCCGGGGTGTACGGCATGGCAAGTCCCCTGCTGGAACTTGCCCCGGACTACCCGGATGTTGCCGTGGAAGTCGTGCCCGGACTGACCGCTGCTCTCAGCGGCGGAGCGGTGCTGGGTGCACCGCTGGCGCACGATTTTTGCGTCATTTCCCTTTCCGACCGGCTGACCCCGTGGAAGGTCATCGAGAAGCGGCTGGCTTGCGCCGCTATGGGAGATTTCTGCGTTGCGCTGTACAATCCCTCCTCCAAGGGCAGGCCGGACTATCTGGCAAAGGCGGTGTGCATCCTGCTGGAAAACGGCAAAAGTGCCGATACCGTCTGCGGCATCGTGCGCAACATTGGCCGGGAGGGACAGACCGCCCGAATCCTGACCCTTGCGCAGCTGGAAAGCATCACGGTGGATATGTTTACCACCGTATATATCGGCAACGTCGCCACAAAGCAGCTGGGCGGCAGAATGGTCACCCCGCGGGGGTACCGCAGATGAAGGCAGTGGTTTTCAGCGGCACTACCGAGGGGCGGGTGTTCTCCCGGCAGCTGGCGGCGCTGGGAGCGGAGGTTCTGGTCAGTGTTGCCACCCCGCTGGGTGCAGAGGAACAGGGCAAAGCAGACGGCATCTCCGTGCACTGCGGGCGGCTGACTACCGAGGAAATGACCGCTCTTTTACAGGGTGCTGCCCTCTGCGTGGACGCCACCCACCCCTATGCGGTGGACGCCACAAAAAACATCCGGGCTGCGTGTGCCGTGGCCGGGGTGGAGTATCACCGGCTGCTGCGGGAAGAAAGCCCCTTGCCTGCCGGGAGCATGGTATTTGCCACCGCCGCCCACGCCGCTGCATTTCTGGCCGGGTGCAGCGGCAATGTGCTGCTGGCCACAGGCGCGAAAGAGCTTGCCGCTTTTGCGGCGCTCGGCCCAGAGCGGCTGTTCCCCCGGGTGCTGCCCACACGGGAGGGCATTGCCGCCTGCGAGGCCGCCGGTATCCCGCATAAAAACATCATTGCCATGCAGGGGCCATTCAGCTATGCGCTGAACTGCGCCTTGATGGAACAATTCTCCATCCGGTATCTGGTCACCAAGGACGGCGGTGCTGTGGGCGGCTTTGCCGAAAAAGCACAGGCCGCACAGGATGCCGGTGCACAGCTGATCGTGGTGCGTCGCCCGGCTGAAAACGGACAAACTGCTGCACAAATTCTGGCACGCTGCAAGGAGGTTCTGGTATGATCTCTCTGATTGGAATGGGCTCCGGCTGCCCGGAAAGCCTGACCGAGCAAGGACTGGCCACACTGCAAGGCGCAGGGCTCATCCTTGGGGCAAAGCGCCTATTGGAGCATTTACCGGCGGGGTGCACTGACAACTGCAAAGCCGTGTATAAGCCGGAGGAAATCCTTGCGTGTCTTGCCGCACAGCCGGATACAGACACCGCTGTTTTGTACAGCGGCGACACCGGGTTTTACTCCGGCGCGGCAAAGCTGCTGCCCCTGCTGCGGGTCATGGGATACTCCGTCCGGGTGCTGCCCGGACTTTCCAGCGTGCAGCTTTTAGCCGCAGCAGTGGGACGCCCTTGGCAGGACTGGAAACTGGTATCGGCCCATGGCCGTGCCTGCGACCCCGTAGCCGAGGTTTTGGCGCATCCACAGGTGTTTTTCCTCACCGGCGGCGGGGACACCCCTGCCACCCTTTGTGCCAAACTGACCGCCGCCGGGCTGGGCGCTGCTCACGCCCTTGTGGGCGAAAACCTTGGCACCCCGGCAGAAGCCATCCGCTTTGGCCTTGCCCGGGAACTGGCAGAGCAAACCTTTGCACCGCTGAGCGTATTGCTCATCGAACGGGAGGCTTTACCGCCCCGCCGCACTCCCGGCCTGCCGGACGATGCTTTTATCCGGGGCGCTGTGCCTATGACCAAGCAGGAGGTGCGCGCCGCCGCACTGGCAAAGCTGGCGGTCACCCCCACGGACACCCTATGGGACGTGGGCGCGGGCACCGGCAGCGTGAGCGTGGAGCTGGCGCTTGCCGCCCCTGCCGGGCAGGTATACGCCGTGGAGTGTGACCCGGAAGCCTGTATACTCATCCAGAAAAACCGGGAGAAATTCGCAGCTTATAACCTAACCCTGATCGAGGGCAAAGCCCCTGAAGCTTTGGACACGCTGCCCGCCCCAGATGCTGTATTCATCGGCGGTACAAAGGGCAATATGGACGCTGTTATAGACGCTGTACTGCACAAAAATTCAGTTGCCCGGCTGTGTGTTGCCGCCATTGCGCTGGAAACGCTCAGTGCCGCCGTAGCTGCCCTGACCGCCCACGGCCTTTCTGTGGAGGTGACACAGATCGCCGTCAACCGCACAAAAACGGCGGGCAGTCTGCATTTGCTGATGGCTAACAACCCTGTGTTTCTCATTACGGGGGCACGGACATGATGCAGTTTCTCATCGCCGCGCCGCGCTCCGGCAGCGGCAAGACCACCGTTACCTGTGCCGTGCTTACCGCATTGCAGCGACGCGGGGCTGCCCCTTGCGCCTTCAAATGCGGGCCGGATTATATCGACCCCATGTTCCACCGCAGTGCGCTCGGCGTGGAAAGCCATAATTTAGACCTCTACCTCTCTGCCCCGGATACGGTGCGCACGCTTTACGCCCGCTATGCCGCCGGGCACGGCGCTGCCGTATGCGAGGGTGCCATGGGCTTTTACGACGGGCAGGGACTGACAACCCGTGCAAGCGCTTGGGAGCTGGCCGATACGCTTGCCTTGCCGGTGCTGCTGGTAGTGCAGCCAAAAGGGGCAAGCATCACCCTTGCCGCCGAGCTGCGGGGGCTTTTGCAGTTCCGCACGCCCAGCCATATCGTGGGCATTCTGCTCAACGATTGCTCTGAGTCCTTATACAAAACGCTGCGCCCGATGCTGGAAGCCGAGACCGGTCTGCCGGTGGTGGGGTATCTGCCCCATCTGCCGGGATGCGTCATCGAGAGCCGCCACCTCGGGCTGAAAACCGCCGGAGAGATATCGGACTTACAGCAAAAGCTGGGTCAACTTGCCGATGCCCTTGTGCTGGACTGGGCACAGCTGGCAATGTTGACCGACCGCCCTGCCCCGGCTGCGCCGCCGCTTCCTACGCCGTGCGCACCCGCCGTGCGCATTGCCGTGGCGCGGGATGAAGCCTTCTGCTTTGCCTACGCCGAAACGTTGGACGCCTTGCGGGATGCGGGTGCGGAACTTATGTTTTTCAGTCCGCTGCGGGATGCCGCCCTGCCGGAAAATATCGGCGGGCTGTACCTGCCCGGGGGCTACCCGGAACTGTACGCCCGGCAGCTAAGCGAGAACCTCGCCCTGCGTGCTGCTATCCGGGAGGCTGTTCAGAAAGGGCTGCCCACCGCTGCCGAGTGCGGCGGCTTTCTGTACTTAGGGCAGACGCTGGAGGGCACAGACAGCAAGGTTTATCCCATGGTGGGCGTTCTGCCGGGCAGCGGGCACAACACCGGGCGGCTGGTGCGCTTTGGCTATGCCGTCATGACGGCAAAGGCTGGCAGTATGCTTTTCCACGCCGGAGAAGCACTGCCCGTTCACGAATTTCACCACTGGGATTCCTCCGAAAATGGTGCAGACTTTTCTGTGCGCAAAGCCGAAAAAAGGCAGTGGGAATGCGGCTTTGCAAACGCGCATTTGTATGCCGGTTTCCCGCATCTTTACTGGGCGGGCACTGCCCTGCCCCGCCGCTTTGTGCAGGCGGCGCAGCACTTTTTGAAACACAAAGGATGACGAAAATGACCGAAGCTGAACTGATGCAGCTGCTTGCTGCCATCACCCCGCCGGACGAAGCCGCCCGCGCCGCCGCCCACGCCCACTGGGCAAGCCTTGCCAAACCCTTGGGCGGACTGGGTGCACTGGAGACCCTGCTGGAGGATGCCGCCGCGCTGACCGGCACGGCGCAGTTTGATTTTTCCCGCCGGGCGGTGGCGGTGCTCTGTGCGGACAACGGCGTGGTGGCGCAGGGCGTAAGCCAGACCGACCAGAGCGTGACCCGCGCCGTAGCCGAGAACCTTGCTGCGCGGCGCACCAGCGTATGCAGGATGGCACAGGCGGCGCACTGCGATGTGCTGCCGGTGGATTTGGGCATTGCCGGTGCGCCCGTACCCGGCGTGCGGGACTGCCGCATTGCCGCCGGGACTGCGGACTTTACCAAAGGCCCTGCCATGACCCGCGCCGAGGCAGTGGAGGCCATTGGCCGGGGCATCGCCCTGACCCGGCAGCTTGCCGCCGAGGGCTACGGGCTGGTGGCTACCGGTGAGATGGGTATTGGCAACACCACCACCTCCAGCGCCGTAGCCGCCGTGCTGCTGGCACAGCCGGTGCAGACCATGACCGGGCGCGGTGCAGGGCTTTCCGACGCAGGGCTTGCTCGCAAGGTGGACACCATCCGGCGGGGCATTGCCTGCAATGCCCCCGACCCCGATGACGTATTGGACGTACTGGGCAAACTGGGCGGCTTTGATATCGCCGGTCTGTGCGGGATGTTTCTGGGCGGGGCGCTGGCGGGTGTGCCCGTGCTGATGGATGGCTTTATCAGCGGAGTGGCGGCTTTGTGCGCCGTGCGGCTGTGCCCGGCAGCATCCAAGGCTGTGTTTGCCAGCCACTGTTCCACCGAGCCTGCCGCCCGGCTGGTACTGGAAGCATTAGGCAAAACGCCCCTGCTCACCGCCGGGCTGCATCTGGGCGAGGGCACCGGCGCAGTGGCCAGTATCCCACTGTGGGACATGGCGCTGGCGGTGTACGAGGGGTGCTATTCCTTTGCGGAGGGCGGCATTGCGCCGTATACGCCCCAATGCTGACGCTGGTACTGGGCGGCGCAGCCAGCGGCAAAAGCGAATATGCCGAAGCTCTTGTGCTGCGCAGTGCTTTGCCGCGGTACTATCTGGCCACCATGCAGGTGTGGGATGCCGAGTGCGCCGCCCGAGTGGAAAAGCACCGCAAAATGCGCGCTGCGAAGCAGTTTGAGACCATCGAATGTCCGCTGCATTTAGAGACGGTGCGTCTATCCCACAGGGGCACGGCGCTGCTGGAAGACTTAGGCAATCTGACCGCCAACGAGCTGTACGACCCCGCCGGTGCAGGCGATGCCGCTGCCGAGCACATTTTGCAGGGGCTGGATAGCCTTGCCGCACAGTGTGAAAACTTGATCGTTGTCTCCAACGAGGTTTTCAGCGGCGGCGCGGACTATGCCGGAGACACAGACCGCTATCTGCTGGCGCTGGCACAGGTGAACAACGCACTTGCCGCCCGGGCAGACGCCGTAGTGCGGGTGGTGTGCGGCATCCCCGTCTATTATAAAGGAGTGGAAAAATGATCGTTTTGCAGACCATTGCGGTGGCCTTTGCCATGTTTTCAGCGGTGCCGGTGCCGCAGTTTGGGTGGAACGAAAAGAATATGCGGTATGCGCTGTGCGCCTTCCCGCTGGTAGGGCTTTTATGCGGGGTGCTGTGGTGCGTGTGCGGGGTGCTGCCTCTGCCCGCCCCGGCGCGGGCGGCAGGGTTCTGCCTTGTGCCGGTGTGGGTGACCGGCGGCATCCATCTGGACGGCTATGCCGACACCTGTGACGCCCTTGCCAGCTACGGCGACCGGGAAAAGAAGCTGGAAATTTTAAAGGACCCGCACTGCGGTGCCTTTGCGGTCATCCGGCTGTGCAGCTATTTTGCGGCTTACCTCTGCCTCGCCGCCTGCGTGCAGTTCACGCCCCGGGTGGGTGCGCTGTGGACGCTGGCGCTGGTGCTGGAGCGGGCACTTTCCGGCCTTGCGGTGGCGGCCTTTCCCATGGCTAAAAACACCGGCCTTGCCCATACCTTTGCCTCCACTGCCGACCGCACCGCTGTGCGCAACGTACTGACCGTGCTGGCGGTACTGCTTTGCGGGGCGCTGCTGGCTTTAGGCGGCGGAGCACTGGCAGCAGTTGCAATCTTGCTGTTTTTGTGGTATCACCATGTAGCCGTGCAGCAGCTGGGCGGCATTACCGGCGATCTTGCCGGGTGGTTTTTGCAAAAGACGGAGCTGTGGATGCTGGCGGCGCTGTGCGCCTGCCAATGGGGAGGGCTGTTATGATCTTCATCACCGGGCCGCTTTATAGCGGTAAACGCACCTTTGCCCGCACCCTGCCCGGCCGCTGCATCACAGATGCGCAGCAGCTTGCCGCCGGGTGCAAGGACAATGCTGAGCTTGAGAAACTTGCGGACAAATTATCCGCTTATGATATCGTGCTGTCCACCGAGGTGGGCGGCGGTGTGGTGCCCATAGACCCGGCAGAGCGTGCCGCGCGGGAAAACGCCGGACGTCTGGCCTGTATGCTGGCGACACGCGCTAAGTGCGTGGTGCAGATGTTCTGCGGCATCCCCACCGTTTTGAAAGGAGAATTGCCGGAATGCTGATCTATTTATTACGTCACGGCCTGACCGAATACAACGCCGAAAAGCGCTATCAGGGGCAGCGGGATATCCCGCTTTCTGCCGCCGGGCGCGCTATGCTGTGCCGGGCAGATATTTCCCCTAAGACTGTGTATATTACCCCGCTTTGCCGCACCCGGCAGACCGCCGAGGTGCTGTTCCCGGGCGCAAGGCTCGTAGAAACAGATGGGCTGAAGGAGATGTGCTTTGGCAGCTTTGAGGGGAGAAATTATATTGAAATGGAGCACGACCCGGACTACCTTGCATGGGTAGCCGCCAACTGTGAAAGCCCCTGCCCGGACGGCGAGACCAAGGCCGCGTTTTGTGAGCGCATCTGCGCAGCATTTTCCGCACTGGTGGATAAAGCTCTTGCAGACGGCGAGGAGATGCTGGTCATCTTAGCCCACGGCGGCACCCAGATGGCTGCCATGGAACGCTATGCCCTGCCCCACAAGGATTATTACGAATGGTGCGCCCCCAACGCCGGCGGCTTTGTGCTGGATGCCAAGGATTGGGCGTCCAAGCGGGTGCTGTATCTGGTAAAGACCGTACAGTACACAAAGGAGGCGCAGGCATGATCGGCTACGCGGTACTGGGCGGCTTTGTGCTGGATGCGATTTTCGGCGACCCGGCGTGGCTGCCGCACCCCGTAGTGTATATGGGCAAAGCCATCTCTGCGCTGGAAAAGGGACTGCGTGCCCGCCTGCCCAAAACGCCGGAGGGCGAGCTTTGGGGCGGACGCATTTTAGCCTTTTGTCTGCCGGTGGGCACCTTTGCGCTTGCAAGCCTTGTCTGCATAGGAGCCGCCGCCCTGCACCCGCTGCTGGGGCTGGCAGTACAGATGTTCTGGTGCGGACAGGCCCTGGCAGCAAAGGGACTTGTGCAAGAGAGCACGAATGTTTACCGGGAACTGACAAAGCCCGACCTGCCCGCCGCCCGTATTGCGGTAAGCCGCATCGTGGGGCGGGACACGCAGGCGCTGACCGCCGAGGGCGTGACCAAGGCCGCTGTGGAGACCGTGGCGGAAAACGCCAGCGATGGCGTAATCGCGCCGCTGTTGTATATGCTGCTGGGCGGCGCACCGCTGGCGCTTACTTATAAAGCCATCAACACCATGGACAGCATGGTGGGCTACAAGAACACGCAGTATCTCTATTTCGGCCGTGCGGCAGCAAAGCTGGACGACATTGCGAACTTTTTGCCCAGCCGCATTGCCGCCCTGCTGTGGGTAGCCGCTGCCGCCCTGACCGGCAACGATGCCCGCAGTGCGTGGCGCATCTGGCGGCGGGACAGGCGCAACCACGCCAGCCCCAACAGTGCCCAGACCGAAAGCGCCTGCGCCGGTGCACTGAATGTGCAGCTGGCCGGGCCTGCCTATTATTTTGGTGAATACTACAAAAAGCCCACCATCGGCGATGCCGTGCGTCCCATTGAGCCGGAGGATATCCGCCGCGCGAACCGCATGATGTACGCCGAAAGTCTGCTGGCGCTGGCGCTTGGGCTGGTGATACGAGGTATTTTATGATGCAGCTTGTACATGGCGGCGACTGGGCCGGTTACCGGGCGCAGTACGGACAGGACGCGCTGGACTTTTCGGCCAATGTCAGCCCGCTGGGACTGCCGGAGGGGGTGGCAAAGGCCATTACTGCCGCGCTTGCCACCGCAGACCGCTACCCCGACCCCCTCTGCCGCGCTTTGCGGGCAAAGCTGGCAGTGCACGAAACCGTGCCCGCAGCGCATATCCTGTGCGGCAACGGCGCGGCAGACCTCATTTTCCGGCTGGTGTGGGCGGCAAAGCCCCGCACCGCGCTGCTGCCCGCCCCTACCTTTGCGGAGTATGCCGCCGCGCTGGAAACGGCGGGCTGCACCGTCCGGCGTCATTTTCTGCGGGAGAGCGAAAATTTTGCAGTGACCGAGGCGTTCATTTCCGCTGTGGACGAGGACACCGACATGGTATTCCTCTGTCAGCCCAATAACCCTACCGGGCAGCTGACGCCGCTAGCGCTGGTGGAGGCGCTGCTGCGCCGGTGCGAAGCTTGCGGTACGCTGCTGGTGGTGGACGAGTGCTTTCTGGACTTTTTACCGGAAAGCGAAGCGCTGTCTGCCAAAAAGCTGCTGGCAAGCCCCAACCTCATCATCCTGAAGGCCTTTACAAAGCTGTACGGCATGGCCGGGGTGCGGCTGGGCTACTGCCTGGGCAGCAACATTGCCCTACTGGATAAGATGCAGTCTGCCGGGCAGCCGTGGGCAGTTTCCAGCCTTGCACAGGCGGCGGGGCTGGCGGCGCTGGACGAGACCGCCTATGTAGCCCGGGTGCAAGTGCTTATCGCGCAGCAGCGTCCTGTTTTGCGGGACGGGCTGCGCGCATTGGGGCTGCGGGTGCTGGATGGCAGTGCGAATTATCTGCTGTTCCAAGCGCCGGAAACACTGGGCGATGCCCTGCGACAGCGCGGCATCGTGCTGCGCAGCTGCGGCAACTACCCCGGGCTGGACGACAGCTGGTACCGCACCGCCGTGCGCACCGCGCCGGAAAACCAGCAGCTTTTAAAAACCTTACAGGAGGTGCTTGCATGAGCCGGGCAAAATGTATCATGGTGCAGGGCACGATGAGCGGGGCGGGCAAAAGCCTGCTGTGCACCGCGCTGTGCCGTATTTTTGCACAGGACGGCTACCGGGTAGCCCCCTTTAAAAGCCAGAACATGGCGCTGAACAGCTTTGTCACCCGGGATGGGCTGGAAATGGGGCGTGCGCAGGTGGTACAGGCACAGGCCGCCGGCATGGAACCGGATGTGCGCATGAACCCCATTCTGCTCAAACCCAGCAGCGATGTGGGCAGTCAGGTCATCGTGAACGGCGAGGTGCGCGGACAGATGCCCGCAGCCGCCTACTTCAAGCTGAAAAAGAGCCTGATCCCGGACATTTTAGCCGCCTACAACAGTCTGTCCGAAGAGGTAGACATCATCGTTATTGAGGGCGCAGGCAGCCCGGCAGAGATCAACTTAAAAGCGGACGATATCGTCAACATGGGGCTGGCAAAGCTGGTGGATGCACCGGTGCTGCTGGCGGGAGATATCGACCGAGGCGGCGTGTTTGCGCAGCTGTACGGCACGGTAGAGCTGCTGGAACCCGCCGAGCGGGCACGCATCAAGGGGCTGGTCATCAACAAGTTCCGGGGCGATGCCGCCATCCTGAAACCCGGCCTTACCATGCTGGAGGAAAAGACCCATCTGCCGGTGCTGGGCGTTGTGCCCTACCTGCGGGTAGATATCGAGGACGAGGACTCCCTCTCCTCCCGGCTGGAAAGCAACACCGCCATCAAGCCGCTGGATGCTGCCATTCTGCGGCTACCGCATATCTCCAATTTTACAGATTTTATGCCGCTGGAGCAGCACCCGCTGCTAAGCGTGCGGTATGTGCAAAGCCCCCGGCAGCTGGGCGCACCGGACGTGGTCATTCTGCCGGGCACAAAAAACACCATCGATGACCTGCTCTGGCTGCGGCAATGCGGGCTGGAAGCTGCGGTACAGAAGCTGGCAACCTCCGGCACACCGGTGCTGGGCGTGTGCGGCGGTTACCAGATGCTGGGCGAGACCCTTGCCGACCCCGAGGGCACCGAGAGCGGACGCAGCCAGACCGTGCGCGGGCTGGGGCTGCTGCCCATCCAGACTGTGTTTACGGACGCCAAGCACCGCACACAGGATACTGCCACCGTCACCGCGCCGCAGCTGGCGGGGGCAGTGCTGACCGGCTACCAGATCCATACCGGGCGCACCGCTGTGCAGGGCGTGCCCTTCTGCCGCCTTGCAGACGGCAGCGCCGAGGGCTGCGTAAAGGACAACGTGGCGGGCACTTATCTGCACGGCCTGTTTGATACCGGGGAGCTGACCGAAAAGCTGGTGCAGTTGCTGTGCAGCCGCAAGGACATCTCCCCTGCCAGTGCGCCGCTGCTCTCCATGCAGGAGTACCGGCAGCAGCAGTTTGACCTGCTGGCCGACGGCGTGCGCCGGGCGCTGGACATGAACGCCCTGTACGCCGCCATGGGACTGGAAGGGAGGAACACCCTATGACACCGCAACACCATCTGCCCGCCGACATTGAACGGACGAGCCTTTCCATCATCACCGCAGAGCTGGACGCAATGGGTCTGACCCCGCCGCCGGAGACTGCCGCCATGGTCAAGCGGGTCATCCACACCACCGCCGATTTTGACTACGCCCGCAATCTGCGCTTTACCCCCGGCGCGGTGGCGGCGGGGGTGGCGGCGCTGCAAGCCGCTGCACCCATCGTTACCGACACCAACATGGCGCTTTCCGGCATTACAAAGCCCGGGCTTGCGCGGCTGGGCGGCACAGCGCTGTGCTACATGGCCGACCCGGAGGTAGCCGCGCTGGCAAAAGCCAACGGTACCACCCGGGCGGTGGCGTCCATGCAAAGAGCCGCCGCCGAACACCCCGGTGCCATTCTTGCGGTGGGCAACGCACCCACGGCGCTGCTGACCATTGCCGACCTGATTGAAACCGCCGGGCTGCGCCCTGCGCTGGTCATCGGCGTGCCGGTGGGCTTTGTGAACGTGGTGGAAAGCAAGGAGCGGCTGTTTGAGGTGTGCACCGCCCACGGCGTGCCCGCCATTGTGGCCATGGGGCGTAAGGGCGGCAGCAATGTTGCCGCTGCCATCTGCAACGCGCTGGTGTATTCCGCCGCCGGGATGCTGGACCCCACCGACCGGGGATGGAAATAATATTTTTATTGTTCGCGTTCAAAGTGCTCTGCGGCGCACTTTGAACGCTTTTTCAGCCAATTCTCCCCTAGAGGGGTATTCTTTCATTGGCTGGTATGGTATACTCGGCTTAGTTCAACAAATCGAAATTTATATATAAAGGAGAATATTGATGAAACTGTTTTTATGTTCGCACTTTTCA